>RCUK01000326.1_pt1 | contig 48810 bp, 36 predicted proteins | sample 2166381 | NCBI WGS metagenome assembly RCUK01 (sample SAMN09932809, study PRJNA488358) | compost metagenome | isolation source: compost soil in an enriched community | place: Germany: Experimental Botanical Garden | reverse complement strand
TGCCAGGCGCTCTGGATGGAACCGGCCTGCGCGGCCGTCATCTGCCAGTCGTCGCGCATGAACGGCAGCACGCCCGAGTAGGCCGTGACGATCATCCCCTGCAGCAGCCGGCTCGCGCACAGCAGCGCGAGCCATCCGCGCTGCGGCGCCGCCGGGGTGGGGTCAGCGCAGTGCACGCTGCATCAGCACGGTGTCGACCCACCGGCCGAACTTGAAGCCGACGTTGCGCAGCACGCCGACCGTCTCGAAGCCCAGGCGCGCATGCAGCCGCTGCGAGCCCGCGTTGCCGCTGTGGCCGATGCACGCGACCATCTGCGTGAAGCCGGCCTCGGTGCAGCGGTGGATCACCGCCTGCAGCAGCGCCGTGCCGATGCCGTGGCCGTGCATCTCGGGCGCGACGTAGATCGAGTCTTCCACCGTGTGCCGGTAGGCCGAGCGCGCGCGGTAGGGGCCGGCGTAGGCGTAGCCGGCCACCTCGCCATCCTTCAGCGCCACGAGGTAGGGCAGGCCGCGTTCCTGCACGTCGATGCGGCGCGCCTGCATCTGCGCGACGGGGGGCACTTCTTCTTCGAACGAGCACAGGTCGTGCTGCACGTAGTGGCTGTAGATGGCCTGCACGCGGGCCATGTGGTGGGGCTCGGCATCGGCGATGTCGAGCGCGGCGAGAGCGAGGGAGGGAGAGGACATGGGTCGATCTTGACGAGCCAGGATCGATAAGTGAAGCTTGGTCAACCTATGCAGCGCATAAGGAATACTTTGGAAAAGAACCTCAACCTCGACCAGCTCGCCACCTTCGCCCTGGTGATCGACACCGGCAGCTTCTCCGCCGCGGCCGACCGGCTCGGCCTGTCGCAACCGGCCGTGAGCCTGCAGGTGCGCCAGCTCGAGCGCCGGCTCGCCGTGCGGCTCATCGAGCGCGTCGGCAAGCGCGCGCGGGCCACGCCGGCCGGCGCGGAGCTGCTGCGCCATGTGCCGCAGATCGAGGCGGCGGTCGAGAACGCCGTCGACGCGCTGGCCGACCACGCGCGCGGCGTCACGGGCCGCGTGCGGCTGGGCACGGGCGCCACGGCCTGCCTGTACTTCCTGCCAGCCGTATTGCGCCAGTTGCGCGAGGCGTTCCCGGCGCTCAGCGTGGTGGTGAGCACCGGCAACACCGACGAGCACGTGCGCAAGGTGGAAGACAACAGCATCGACCTCGCACTGGTCACGCTGCCCGCCGCCGGGCGTTCGCTGAGCGTGATCCCGGTGTGCGACGACGAGTTCGTCGCCATCGGCCGCGCCGACCTCGCGCCGCTCAAGGCCCGCGTGACGCCGGCCGACCTGGCGACGCTGCCGCTGGTGCTGTTCGAGCCCGCGGCCAACACGCGCAAGCTGGTCGATCGCTGGTTCGCGGCCGAGGGCCTGCAGCCGCAGCCCGTGATGGAGCTGGGCAGCGTCGAGGCGATGAAGGAGATGGTGGCCGCGGGGCTGGGCTACGGCCTGGTGCCCGGCATGTCGATGGCGGGGCGCGGCGCCCACCCGGCGCTGAAGGCCAGCCGCCTGGCCCCGCGCATGCACCGCACGCTGGCGGTGGTGATCCGTCGCGACAAGCCGCTCAACAAGGCGCTGCGCACGGTGCTCGAGGCGATCGTGGCGGCCGGCAAGAAGCCCGGCCGCCGTTGAAGGTACTTACTCCGGAATGGCCGCCAGCGGCGCCGCGCCGCCGCGTGCGCGGCCCAGCGTGCCGACGATGAGCGCGGCGATCAGCACCAGCACGCCGCTGAGCACCATCGTGGGCGAGATGCCGCGGCTGTCGACCATCAGGCCGCCGATCAGCGCGCCCGAGGCGATCGCCACCTGGAAGCCCGTCACCAGCAGGGCCTGGCCGGCTTCCTGCGCGTCGGGCACGGCTTCCATCATCCAGCCGGTGAGCGCCACCGGGATCAGGCCGAAGGCCACGCCCCAGATCACCACCACCACCGCGCCGGCCACCATGCCGGTGCCGATCAGCGTCGACAGCAGCAGCGCCGTGGCGAGCATCAGCGCCGCCAGCAGGGTGGTGCCGCGCACGCTGCGCGCCACCAGGCTGCCGCCCAGGAAGGTGCCGATGAAGCCCACCGCGCCGTAGACCAGCAGCAGCGTCGAGACCGCGTTGGCCTGCAGGCCGAACACCTGCTGCAGCAGCGGCTTCAGGTAGGTGTAGGCCGCGAAGTGGCCGGCAATGAAGAACAGCACCGCGAGCAGGCCGACCTGCGCCATGCGGCGCGTGAGCGGCGTGAGCAGGTCGCGCGCACCGATGGCGCGTTGCGGCGGAATCGCGGGCAGCAGCCACAGCTGCACCAGCAGCACCGCCGCGGCCAGCGCGCCGGTCACGGCGAACGAGGCGCGCCAGCCGAACATCGTGCCCAGCCACGAGCCCGCGGGCACGCCGAGCACCGTGGCGGCCGACACGCCGGCCAGCACCAGCGACATGGCGCGCGCCTTCGAGGCGTCGGGCACCAGCTGCGTGGCGGCGGCGGGCGCGAAGGTCCAGAAGCCGCCCACGGCCAGGCCGAGCATCAGGCGCGCGACCAGCATGGTCGTGAAGTTGGGCGCGAACGCGGCCAGCAGGTTCGAGGCGATCAGGAGCAGCGTGAGCGCGATCAGCACCGTGCGCCGGTCGAGCCGGCCCGAGGCGACGATCAGCGCCGGCCCGGCGAAGGCGGCGAGCACGCCGGGCATGGTGATCATCAGGCCGGCCGTGCCGTCCGACACGTTCAGGCCGCGCGCGATGTCGGTGAGCAGGCCGATGGGCATGAACTCGGTCGACACCATCGCGAAGGTGCCGACGGCGATGGAGCCGACCGCGAGCCACGCGGAGCGGGTGGGGGCGGCCACGGCGTCGCGCGCGGGCGCCGCCAGGTCGTCGATGCAGGGGGTGCTGCCGGAAGAATTCATCATGGAGATGCAGTCCTTGAACGCATCGGCGATGAAGACGCCAATGCCGGTGAGGGGGCATTGGAGTGTGCGAGCCGGCCGCCTTGCGACCAAGGGGCGGTGGAGCAGTAGACAGTTTCCCTGCGGCGAACAATCGACCCCTTTGCTGTCTGCAGCCGCCCGGGGATGCGGCAATGGCGCCTTTCGCCATCACCGTCTTTTTGAGTTGCCGAGATTAAGTGTGGGCAGGGCGCAACTGCAGCGCCTGTCCGTCGGCCACGAACGATTCGTCGACCAGCACGCGGAAGGCCGTGCCCTGCACGAACTTCGGCTGCGCGACGGCCGGCGAGAGAAATTCGATGTCGAGCGCGACCGGCGTGCCGCGCGCGAGCGATGTGCCCTGCGGCACGCGCCAGCGCGCCGAGAAGCCTTCGGTGTCGAGCACCAGCGCGCCCCGGTATTCGCCGGGGCCCAGCGGCACGTCCTGCGCCGGCACCGAGGGGCGGCGGAAGGTGAGCTCCACGGCCAGGTGCGGCGTGAACTCGGGCAGCGCGTCGAAGCCCGCGGGCGGGGCCTGCTTGGGCGTGCGGCGCGGCAGCTTGCCGATGAGCCACCCGATCACGTTGCCGATGATCGGCACCCACAGCACCATCAGCAGCGTGGCGATGTCGCGCGTGGTGGTGCCGGGCGCCGCGTAGTGCCGCACGATGCCGCCGCCCACGGCCACGCACAGGAGGATCAGGACGATGACGCGTCGGCGGAACTGGATTTTGGTCATGAATGCGCGGGGTGAAAGCGGGTCCGGACCATAACCTACGCCGTCATCTGCCCCTTGCCTGCCGCTTGAGCGACCCGCAGCACCGCATCCGCCGGCAGCGCCTGCCAGTCGATCCATTCGCCCACCGCCACATGGTGCGTGGGCGCGGCGGCGCCTTCGACGGTGCCCCACTGCAGCGTGAGCCGGTGCTGGCCGAGCCGCAGCGCGAGCTCGAAGCCCGGCCAGTGCGCGGGCACATGCGGCGTCATCGACAACTGCCTGCCCTTCACGTTCAGGCCCAGCAAGGTCTCGACGGCCGCGCGATGCAGCCACGCGGCCGAGCCGGTGTACCAGCTCCAGCCGCCCCGGCCCACATAGGGCGCGGCGCCGTAGACGTCGCCCGCCATCACATAGGGCTCCAGCTCGTAGACCGGGCCGCGCGCGGGGTGCTGCGAACGGTGGGCCGGACTCAGGCCTTCGAAGCTTTGCCACGCCGCTTCATGGTCGCCCTGCAGCGCCTGCGCCATCAGCGCCCACACGGCGCCGTGCGAGTACTGGCCGCCGTTCTCGCGCACGCCCGGCGGATAGGCCTGGATGTAGCCCGGGTTGTGGGTCGACTGGGCAAAGGGCGGCGCCAACAGCCGCAGCAGGCCGGCCGGTTCGTCGTGCAGGTGCTTGCCGATGGCGGCCATGGCCGGGCCGGTGTGGGCCGCGTCCGAGGCGCCCGAGAGCACCGACCAGGCCTGTGCGATCAGGTCGATGCGGCACTCGCTGTTGATCGACGAGCCCAGCGGCGCGCCGTTGTCGAAGAAGGCGCGGCGGAACCAGGCGCCGTCCCAGCCGGCGTCGTGCAGCGCGGCGATCCAGCCCGTGCGCGCTTCGGTCCAGCGCGCGGCGCGTTCGTGTTCGCCGCGCGCCTGCGCGATGGGCGCGAAGCGCTCGACCACGCTGCACAGGAACCACGCGAGCCACACCGATTCGCCGCGGCCTTCGTGGCCGACGCGGTTCATGCCGTCGTTCCAGTCGCCGGTGCCCATCAGCGGCAGGCCGTGCACGCCGGTCTTCAGGCTGCGGTCGATGGCGCGCGCGCCATGGTCGAACACGGTGGCCATGCGGCCGCTGTTCTGCGGCGCGTAGTAGGCGTCTTCGGCGCCCTCGGGAATGCCGGGGCCTTCGATGAAGCCGACCATTTCGTCGAGCAGCGAGGCATCGCCCGTCACCTCGACGTAGTGCGCCGACGCATACGGCAGCCACAGCAGGTCGTCCGAGAAATGCGTGCGCACGCCGGCGCCGCCGGGCATGTGCCACCAGTGCTGCACGTCGCCTTCGGGGAACTGGCGCGCCGCGTTCACGAGGATCTGCGCGCGCAGGCGCGGCGGGTCGGTGAGCGCGAAGGCCATCGCGTCCTGCAGCTGGTCGCGAAAACCGAAGGCGCCGCCGGCCTGGTAGAAGCCGGCCTTCGACCAGAGCCGGCAGGCCAGCGTCTGGTACACGAGCCAGCGGTTGACCAGCGCATCGAACAGCGGGTCGGGCGTGCGCACCTGCAGGCGGCCCAGCAGCTCGTCCCAGAAGCCGCGCACCTGCGCCAGCGCCTCGGGCACGTCGCGCTGCCGCCAGCGGCGCGCAAGCTCGAGCGCCGCGTCGGCATTGCCCGCGTGGCCCAGCACGAAGCTGAAGCTGGCGGTTTCGCCCGCCGCCACGACGAACTCACCGCCAATCGCCGCGCAGGCATCGAGCCCGCTGCCGGCGCGCCGCGCCAGCGTGTCGGGCACTTCGACGATGCCGCGGCCGGCGAAGAACTCGCTGCGGTCGCAGGTCCATTGCGTGGCCCCGGTCGTCGCGCCTTGCAGGCCGGCGAGCAGCAGGAAAGCCGCGCTGCCGCCGAAGCCGGCGCTCGATTCGCGCTGCTGGCCGAACACGGCCGGCTGGTCTTCGGGCTTCCAGCAATGCACGGTGCGCCGTTCGCCGCGCGCGGCGCCCAGTTGCCACTCGACCATCGCGAGCGCGCGCAGGCGGCGCTGGCCGGCGCCTTCGTTGCGCACGCGCACGTGCACCAGCTTGACGGCCTCGTCGCGGTCCGCGAAGAAGGTGGTCTCGAGCACGAGGTCGCCCTGGTGGCACTCGAAGACGGTGTAGCCCTGGCCGTGTCGCACGCGGTGGCGGGTGGCGCCGCCACCGGCGGGCGTCAGCGGCAGCATCTCTCGCGTCGCCACGTCCTGCAGCAGGTAGTGCTCGAAGGCCGGGTCCTGCACCGGGTCGTTCGACCACGGCGTGACCTGGTGCATGCGGCTGTTGCCGGCCCAGGTGTAGCCGGTGCCCCATTCGGACACCTGGAAGCCGAAGGTGGCGTTGGCGATCACGTTGATCCACGGGCGCGGCGTGCGGCGGTCGGGGCCGACCTCGAAGCGGAACTCGCCGCTCTCGGCATCGAAGTCGCCGGTGGGTGCGGTGACATTCGACGAGGTGGCCTGCCGCGTCAACAGCGGCGTGCGGTGCTGCACCGGTGCGCTGCTGTCGTCCGCAATCGTCGGGCTGCGTGCCTCATGCAACGCCGCCACCTGCACTTCGAGCGCGCGGCCGTCGGCCGTGAACACCACGCGCGCCAGGCTGGAGAGCGCGGCCTTTTCCGAAGGCACCACGTCCTGGTCGCGCAAGAGGTAGAAGCCGGCGGTGTCGTTGCGCGGAAAGCTGTTCTGCGTCTGCTGCGCGACGCGCGTGCGCAGCATCTCGATCTCGCGCTGCAGCGGCATGAGGTACGAGTTGGGTTCGCTGTTGAGCACCACGAGGTCGCAGGCCACGCCGCCGAAGCCCCACCACGGCTGCGCGCGCAGCAGCGTGTTGATCAGGCCCATGCCGTTCATCGAGTGGATGTAGACCAGCACGATGGGCTTGTCGCCCGAGATGCCGAAGCGCCAGATCTGGCGCAGGTCGATCAGCCCGCGGTCGCGCATCACGCGCGGCGTGGTGTAGGTGAGGATGGTCGTCAGGTCCTGCAGCGCCAGGTTCTGCGCGGGCGCGATGCTCAGGTCGCGCAGCCGCACCTGCGCCAGCGTGGCCGCCATGCGGGTGGCGCGCTCCACGTGCATGGGCTGCAGGTAGCGGTCGATGCAGGGCATCAGCGCCTCGATGCTCTCGTCGGCGGCGGTGGCGAAGCTCAGGCGCGCGGTGGTGCCCGGCGCGATCGACAGGCGCACGCGCAGGCAGGCGATGGGGTCCAGGCCGTTCACCTGCTTGCCCTGGGCCGTGAGCGGTTGCGGGTCGAGCGCAGGGTCGGCCAGCGTGCGGTTGCGGCCGATGAAGGCGCGCCGGTCGGTCATGCAGTCGATCGACAGCACGTTGGCATCGACCGAGGCCACGAAGTGCACCGCGGCCACCACCGCATCGCCATGCAGGCGCGGCTTGCGCGACAGCAGCAGCGCGCGCCATGCCGGTTCCCAGCGCGATTCGACGAACAGGTTGGCGAAGGCCGGATGCGCCTCGTCGGCCTTGGGGTTCGACAGCACCGGCTCGAAGTACGAGACGAGTTCGAGCGTGCGCGTTTCGTCGCCCGAGTTGTGCAGCGTGATGTGGCGCAGCTCGGTGTCGTCCTCGGGGCTGATGAGCACCGTGGTGCGCACCTGCAGGCCGGGGCCGGTCGCATCGAACTGCACCTGGTCGGCCAGGAAGCGGGTGCGGTAGTGCCAGTCGGCGCCGGGCGCGGGCAGGGCGGTGAGCGAGGTGAGCTCGGCTTTCCCTTCGTCGCGTACATAGAAGAAGGTGCCGTAGCTGTCGCGCAGCGGATCGTCGCGCCAGCGCGTCACGTTGAACGAACGCCAGCGGCTCACGCCCGCGCCGTTGGCCCGCAGCGCCACCGTGTAGCGGCCGTTCGACAGCAGGTGCGTGGGCTGGAAGCCCGGCCCCGTCGGATCGACCACGCGCGGCTGGAACAGCGGCGCCAGCTCGGCCTGGCTGGGCTCGGGCGGCGTGCGCGGGTCGGCGCTGCCGATGATCTGGCGCGGCGTGCGCTCGTGCAGCAGCGACTCGTGCGCCTGCACCAGCGCGGCGCTGCCGAACCAGCGGCGCGGCGCGTCGTCGCGCAGCACGTTGCACAGCGCCACCAGCGACATGCCCTGGTGGTGCGCCATGAAGTTGCGCACCACGGTGAAGTCCTGGCCCTCGGCCTGGCGCGAGGTGGTGAAGTCGATCGCGTCGTGAAAACCGAACTCGCCGCGCGCGCCGAGCGATTCGAGCAGCTCGAGATTGATGACGGCCGCTTCGGGCGCGAACGGCGCGGCCATGAGGCTGGCGTAGGGCGCCACCACGCGGTCGGTCGGCGGCGTGCGCCGCAGCGCCAGGCGCGGCACGCCGAAGGGCGAGTACTGGTACGCCAGCGAATGGTCTTGCGCGAAGTAGGCCGACTCGGACACGCCCCACGGCATGTTCTGCGCACGGCCGAAGGCCTGCTGCTCGGCGATGGCCGCGGCGTTGGCCACCTGCAGCAGGCCGTCGGTGGGCTCGGTCATCACGAGCGCGGGCATGAGGTACTCGAACATCGAGCCCGACCATGATTTCAGGCTGGGCTGGAAGCCCACCAGAAGGAACGGGCGGCCCAGCGCCATCCAGTGGCGGCGCGGCACGTCGCCCTTGGCAATCGCCAGGAAGCTCAACAGGCGCGACTCGGAGGCCAGCAGGTCGTAGTAGCTCGCGTCGAGCACGTTCTCTTCGACGCGCAGGCCGATGTGGAACAGGTGGCGCTTGGCGTCGTAGAGGCCGCTGAAGTCCATGCCGTCGTGCAGCGCGTCGCAGCGTCGGGCCAGTGCTTCCAGTGCGGGGGCTTCATGGGGCTGGCAGCTTGCGTCCGCTGCGAAGGCGCGGCAGGCCTGCGCCACGGCCACGAGGTGGCCCGCGAAGTTGCCGCTGTCCACGCTGGACACATAGTCCGGCGGCAGCGGCTTGAGCGTCTGCGTGTCGTACCAGTTGAACAGGTGGCCGTTGTGCTTGTGCATGCGGTCGACGGTGTCGAGCGTGGCCGTGAGGCGCGCCAGCAGGGCTTCGGTGTCGATCCATCCGAACTCGCGCGCACAGCAGGTGGCCAGCAGGTACATGCCGATGTTGGTCGGCGAGGTGCGGTGCGCGAGGGTCGGCTGCGGTTCGAGCTGCAGGTTGTCGGGCGGCAGGTGGTGGTCGTCCGGGCCGACCACGTGCTCGAAGAAGCGCCAGGTGTCGTGCGCCAGCGTCTCGAGGTAGCTGCGTTGCGCGGGCGCGAGCGGGTCTTCGGTGTGTGCGTCGACACGGCTGCCCCACCAGGCCGCGATGGGCGCCAGCGACCACAGCACGAAGAGCAGGGGACCGAGCACCGGCCAGGCGCTCCAGTTGGCGAGCACGGCCAGCACCAGGCACACCGCGCTGCTGAGGGCCGCGCTGCGCACGAAGGGCTTCAGGCGCTGGCTCGATTGCGCCTGCGCCTGGTCGGCCGTCGTCCACTGCAGCAGGTGCCTGCGGCTCACGACCAGCCGCCAGGTGGCGAGGAAGGCCGCGTCGAGCAGCAGGCGCGTCTGCGCCGCCAGCTGCACGAACTGCCAGGCCGCACCGGCCAGGGCGCGCAGCAGCTCGACCGCGCCCGCGTCGAAGAAGTGGCGCAGCTCGATGGCGCGGCGTGTCGGCACCAGGCCGGCCAGCGCGCCCAGCAGCGGGCCCAGCGTGAGCGCCGCACCGACGGCGGCCAGCGCCCAGCCCAGCGGCATGGCCTGCGTGAAGATCACCAGCACCAGCAGCGCGAAAGACGCCGGCACCACCAGCGACCGGCGCAGGTTGTCGCTCATCTTCCACAGGCCCAGCGCGTCGATGCCGAAACGGCGCGCGCGCCACATCAGCGGCAGCAGCTGCCAGTCGCCGCGCACCCAGCGGTGCACGCGCGAGGCGGCCACGCCGGCATGGTGCGGATGGTCTTCGACCAGCACCACGTCGCTGACCATCGCGCAGCGCGCGACGCTGCCTTCGAGCAGGTCGTGGCTCAGCACGGCGCTGTCGGGCAGGCGGTCGTTCAGCGTGGCGTGCACCGCGCGCACGTTGAGCAAACCCTTGCCGGTGAAGGAGCCGCTGCCGAACACGTCCTGGTAGATGTCGGACGCGCCGCTGCCGTAGGGGTCGAGCCCGCACTGCCCGGCGAACACCCAGTGGAAGAAGGAGCGCTCGCTGCGCATCGGGAACGGCGTGACGATGCGCGGCTGCAGGATGCCGAAGCCCGCGACCACGCGCCGGCTCGGCATGTCGATCTCGGGCGCGTTCAGCGGATGCGCGGCAATCGACACGAGGTCGCGCAGCGCGCCGGGCGGCAGGCCGGTGTCGCTGTCGAGCGTCAGCACATAGGGCGTGCGGCCGGGCGCGAGCTGCTGGCCCGGTGCGAGCGGCAGAAAGCCGCTGGCGTCGCCGCTGGCCAGCAGGCGCATCAGCATTTCGAGCTTGCCGCGCTTGCGCTCCCAGCCCATCCAGCGCTGCTCGGTCTCGCTCCAGCTGCGCGGGCGGTGCAGCAGCAGGAAGCGCGGCGCGGCGCCGTCGGCCGGCGGGTACTTGGCGTTGAGCGCGGCGATGCGTTGCTGGGCGTCATCGAGCAAGGGCGCGTCGTCGGGCATCGCCGCTTGCGAAGCGTCGGCCCAGTCGGTCAGCAGTGCGAACTGCGCGTGGGGCTCGCGGTTGGCGAGCCAATGCAGTTCGAGCCGGTGCGCGAGCCTGGCGTTGTTCGCGGTCGAACCCAGCATCGTGGGCATGACGACGAGCGCGCGGTGCCGCTCGGGAATGCCGTTCGCAAAATCGAGGCGTGGCAGGGCCTGCACGCGCACCGACTCCGCCATGATGCGTTGCGCCAGCGCAATCAGCGCTTCGGACAGCGGCCACGCGAGCAGCAGCAACGCCGCGACGGTGGTCCAGTCGCCGCGATGCGGCAGGCCGTGCAGCACGGCGGCCAGCAGCAGCGCGGTGCCGAGGGCGACGGACCCCACGTAGACGGGCAGGCGCCAGCCGCGATGGCTGCGCGCGGGGCGTGTGTTCGCAGCGCGTGCGGCTTGGCCCGGCGCTGCGTTCGCCTGCAGCGATGCGATCAGCGCGGGCCGGCCCTGGCCGAAGAGGTAGTAGCCCGCAGTGCCGTCGGCGCGGTCGGTCTCGGCACCGGCTTCGTCGGCCGGCGCACTGGACGCCAGCGTGACCACGGCCTGCGCCACTTCGCGCTCGGGCCGTTCGGTGCTGCGCGCCACCTGCTCCATCGCATGCGTGATCTGCTGGCGCGTGAGTTCGCTCTCGTTCGCAAAGCTCGGCAGTTCGCGCAGCACGCGCAGCGAGCGGCTCACCGGCTCGATGAGGTCGCTCCACTCGACCTGGCCGATCATGCGCAAGGTCGTGATGATGTTGCCGACCGTGAGGTTGGCCGCGGCCTGCGCGTTCTGCGCGTCGCCGATCAGCGCCGGGCCGTTGGGGCAGTGCTGCTCGGTCCAGCGCACCAGCGCGGGCATGTCGTCGCCGTGCTCGACGGGCAGGCGCTGCCACAGCTGCGTGAGGTAGCTGTCCTGCAGGCCGTGGCTCTGCAGCGCGCGGTAGAGCACGTCGAGGTCCTGCACCGAGAGGTGCGGCGCCGCGTCCCAGGCCGCATGCGCGATCTCGCGCGCGACCTTGTTCTCGGCAATGCGCTCGGCCACGCGGCGCAGGTTTTCGAGCAGCACCACGCGCAGGGTGGTGGGCAGCGCCCACAGCTCGCCGAGCATGAGCTCGTCGATGTCCTGGTAGGCGTTGAGGAAGGCCGTGAACAGCGTCTTGTTGAGCACGCTGTCGGTGTGCGCCACATAGGCCCACGCAATGCCGTACACGCGCGGCAGCCCTGCCAGCGGCGGCGTGACGAGCTTGGGCAGGCGCGCGTAGTAGCTGCGCGGCACGCCGTCATGGATCTGCTGGAGCTGCGCCTCGACGAGGTGGAAGTTGTCGAGCAGCCATTCGGCTGCCGGCGATACATAGCGCCCGCTCAGCGAGATCAGCGCGATGTAGTCGAAGGCGGCGCGCAGCGACTCGAGGTTCTCGTCGACACGCGGAAAGAAGGGCGCGCCTTCGCGCGCGCGGTGGTGTTCGTCTTCCACCACCTGGGCACGGGCCAGGCTGTGGCCGTGCTGTTCGAAACGTTGGGCACCGAAGAGTTCGGCGCGAATCGGGAGGGCTACCGGGTCGTGCGGACCGAGCAGAAGGGTCCGGGCGTAGTGACTGAGCCCTTGGAGGCGGTCGACGACGGCAGCGGCGCTCAAGTGACCGCGAACAGGCCGATGCCCAACACCACGGCCACGCAGGCCATCGTGACAATGCGACCCGCAGCGAGCGCGCGCACACGTTGCATGTGGCTTCGCAGCGAGAACCATCGCCCGTGGGCACGTGCACAGTGGTGCATGTGGGAAGCCAGGGCCTCGAAATCGCTGCCGACGAAATCGACATGCGAATGGGAAAGGGACTGCGGGACGGACATTGCAACGGGCTCCTGTGAAACGACTTCGAGCTGCCGCGCGATTGCGAGAACTGTGAACGTGTCCCGACCGTACCCTTTTAAATGACCTTACAGGTACCTCATTGCCGACAGCGCACGTAGGAAAGGGCGCACAAGGCGCCCTTTGTCCATGGAGGCTGTGTGCAGGTCAGCCCGTGTTGCGCAGCCCCGCCGCCACCCCGTTGATCGAGATGTGGATGCCGCGCTGCAGCCGCTCGCCGCCGTCGCCCGCGCGATAACGCCGCATCAGCTCGACCTGCAGGTGGTGCAGCGGGTCGATGTAGGGGAAGCGGTGGCGCACCGAGCGCTGCATTTCTGCATTGCCCTCGAGCCGCTGCTTGGCGCCCGTGATGAGCGTGAGCGCGTCCGAGGTGCGTTGCCATTCGGCCTCGATCATCGAGAACACCTTCTGGCGCAGCTTGCGGTCGGTGACCAGCTCGGCATAGCGCGAGGCCAGCGCGAGGTCGCTCTTGGCCAGCACCATGTCCATGTTCGACAGCAGCGTGCGAAAGAACGGCCACTGCACGTACATGCGCTGCAGCAGCGCCTGGCGCTCCTTCTTGCCCGCGGCGGTGCCGGCGGCGGCCAGGAACTGCTCCACGCCCGAGCCGAAGCCGAACCAGCCCGGCAGCGTGAGGCGGCACTGGCCCCAGCTGAAGCTCCATGGCACGGCGCGCAGGTCGTCGATCTTGTGGCTCGGGTTGCGCGAAGCGGGGCGCGAGCCGATGTTGAGCTCGGCGATCTCGCGGATCGGCGTGGAGCCGAAGAAGTAGTCGCCGAAGCCCGGGGTCTCGTACACCAGCTTGCGGTACGCGGCCATGCTCGCGGTCGACAGTTCGCCCGCGGCCGACAGGAAGTTCGCCGGTGCCGACTTGCCCTGCGGCAGCAGCGTGGCTTCGAGCGTGGCGGCCACCAGCGTCTCGAGGTTGCGCCGGCCGATCTCGCGGTTGGCGTACTTCGAGCCGATGACTTCGCCCTGCTCGGTGAGGCGGATCTGGCCGCGCACCGTGCCGGGCGGCTGCGCCAGGATGGCCTGGTAGCTCGGGCCGCCGCCGCGTCCCACCGTGCCGCCGCGGCCATGGAACATGCGCAGGCGGATCGGGTTCTTTTTCTTCTTGTTCAGCTCGTCGAACAGCGACACCAGCGCGATGCCCGCGCGGTACAGCTCCCAGTTGCTGGTGAAGATGCCGCCGTCCTTGTTGCTGTCGGAGTAGCCCAGCATCACGTCCTGCTCGGCGCCCGAGCGCTCGATGAGCGCCTGGATGTTCGGCAGCGCGTAGAAGGCGCGCACGATGGGCGCGGCGTTGCGCAGGTCTTCGATGGTTTCGAACAGCGGCACCACGATCAGGTCGCAGGTCGCGTTGCTGTCCATCGCGCCGCGCAGCAGGCCCACTTCCTTCTGCAGCAGCAGCGCTTCGAGCAGGTCGCTCACCGTTTCGGTGTGGCTGATGATGTAGTGGCGGATGGCCGCCGCGCCGTAGCGCGCACGCGCGGTGCGCGCGGCCGCGAAGATGGCCAGCTCGCTCCTGGCGAGCGGCGAGTAGTCGGCGTCGGGCACGCGCAGCGGACGCGCGTCGTCGAGCAGCTTCAGCAGCAGCGTCTGCTTGGCCTCTTCGGCCAGCGACGCATACGAGGGCTCGATGCGCGCGGTGGCCAGCAGCTCGGCGATCACGGCCTCGTGCTTGTCGGAGCTCTGGCGCAGGTCGACGGTGGCCAGGTGGAAGCCGAACACCTCTACCGCGCGGATCAGCGGGCGCAGGCGCGGCGCCGCGAGCACGGTGCCGTGCTTCTCGACCAGCGACTCTTCGATGGTGCGCAGCTCGGCCAGGAATTCTTCGGCGTTCGCATACGGGTTCTGCGGCGCGACCGCGTGGCGCGCGGCCTCGCCGCCGCTGAGTTCGCGCAGCGTGGCCGCCAGGCGCGCGTACACGCCGGTGAGGGCGCGGCGGTAGGGCTCGTCCTTGCGGTGCTCATTGGTGTCGGGCGAACGCTCGGCCAGCGCCTGCATCTCGACCGACACGTCGACCAGCGTGGCCGACAGCGACAGCTCGCCGCCCAGGTAGTGCACCTCGGTGAGGTAGTGGCGCAGCGCGAGTTCCGACTGGCGGCTCAGCGCGTACTCGAGCGTTTCGGCCGTGACGTTGGGGTTGCCGTCGCGGTCGCCGCCGATCCACTGGCCCATGCGCAGGAAGGGCGCGACCGAGGGCGTCTGCCCGCCTTGCACCAGCGCCTTCTCGAGGTCGGCGTACACGCGCGGAATTTCGCGCAGGAAGGTGGCTTCGTAGTAGCTCAGCGCGTTCTCGATCTCGTCGGCCACCGTGAGCTTGGAGAAGCGCAGGATGCGCGTCTGCCAGATCTGCGTGACGCGGATGCGCACCTGGGTTTCGTTGTCGGCCAGCTCGATGGGCGAGAGCGCGTCTTTTCCGCCCGCATAGGCGTTCTGGCGCAGCTTGATCTCGTCGCGCGTGGTCAGCAGCAGGGCGATGGCGCGCTCGGCGTCGAGGATGCTCTTGCGCTGCACTTCGGTCGGGTGCGCCGTGAGCACGGGCGACACGTAGCTGTGGGCCAGCGAGGCGACGATCTCGTCGGGCTTGATGCCGGCCTTGCGGATGCGGGCCAGGGCGGTCTGCAGGTCGCCGTCGGCCTGCACGCCTTCGCGCTCGGCCTCGGTGCGGCGGCGGATCTGGTGGCGGTCTTCGGCCAGGTTGGCCAGGTGGCTGAAGTAGGTGAAGGCGCGGATCACGCGCACCGTTTCGGCGGCGCTCAGGCCCTTGAGCAGGTTCTTCAGCGCGCGGTCGGCGGCATGGTCGGCGTCGCGCCGGAACGACACCGACAGGGTGCGGATCTTCTCGACCAGCGCGTAGGTTTCGTCGCCCTCCTGCTCCCGGATCACGTCGCCGAGGATTCGGCCCAACAGCCGGATGTCGTCGATCAATGGCTGGTCTTCGGTCTGGCGGCGCTTGGCGGGAGATGCAGGAGTCTTGCTGGCTTTCATTCGATGTTGTTCCTGGGGACTTGAATGGACGCGCCGCCTCCGTTGCTGCGGCGCAACATGCTAGCATTCCAGAGGTCAGAAACCATGTACTTTTTTGGGAGCGATCTTGAGCAACATCGTGATCGCCACGCGCGAAAGCCGGCTGGCCCTGTGGCAGGCCGAACACGTGCAAACGCTTTTGCAAGAACGAGGCCACAGCGTCAGCCTGCTGGGCATGACGACCCGTGGTGACCAGATCCTGGACCGCACGCTGAGCAAGGTCGGCGGCAAGGGCCTCTTCGTCAAGGAACTCGAAGCCGCGCTCGAAGACGGGCGCGCCGACATCGCCGTGCATTCGCTCAAGGATGTGCCGATGGAGCTGCCCGAGGGCTTCACGCTGGCCTGCGTGCTGGAGCGCGAAGACCCGCGCGACGCGCTGGTGTCGCCGCGCTACGCCTCGCTCGACGCACTGCCGCAGGGCGCGGTGGTCGGCACCTCCAGCCTGCGCCGCGTGGTGCTGCTGCGCGCGCAGCGGCCCGACCTGCGCATCGAACCGCTGCGCGGCAACCTCGACACCCGCCTGCGCAAGCTCGACGAAGGCCACTACGACGCCATCGTGCTCGCGGCGGCCGGGCTCAAGCGGCTGGGCCTCGAAGACCGCATCCGCGTCGCCTTCGACCCCGACACCATGCTGCCCGCCGCAGGGCAGGGCGCCCTCGGCATCGAGGTGCGCGCCGACCGCCAGGACCTCATCGACCTGCTGGCGCCGCTGGCGCACCGCGGCGACTGGCTCTCGACCACCGCCGAGCGCGCCGTGAGCCGCGCGATGGGCGGCAGCTGCTCCATGCCGCTCGCGGCCCATGCGCGCCGCCAGCCCGACGGCACGCTGCGCATCGACGCCGCCTGGGGCGACCCGGAAGGCGATGCGCCGCTGGTGCGCGTGCACGCCCAGGCCGAGGCCGGCGACTTCGCGGGGGCCGATGCCCTCGGCCAGCGCGCCGCCGGGCTGCTGCGCGACGCCGGTGCCCACTGATCACGGTGGGCGCCGAGCGATGCGCGCGGGGCCTGTCATCGTCACGCGGCCGGCGCACGAAGCGGCGGCGTGGGTTCGTGATTTCCAGTCGGCCGGTCTCGAGGCCGTGGCGCTGCCGCTGATCGCCATTGCGCCTGCGCTCGATGTGGAACCGCTGCGTGCCGCGTGGGCGCGGCTCGCGGACTACGCGGCGCTGATGTTCGTGAGCGCCACCGCCGTCGACCACTTCTTCCAGCACCGGGGCACCTCCACCCTCGCCGGTTGCCGCTTCTGGGCCACCGGCCCCGGCACCGAGCGCGCACTGCTGCGCGCCGGCGTGCCGCCCGCCGCCATCGACGCGCCGCCACCCGGCGCCACGCGCTTCGACTCCGAGGCGCTGTGGGCGCTGGCCCACGGGCAGGTGTCGCCGGGCGTGCGCGTGCTCATCGTGCGCGGCGGCGACGAGGCCGGCCAGCCGGCCGGCCGCCAATGGCTGGCCCGCGAGATCGACGCCGCCGGCGGCGTGCGCGACACCGTCGTGGCCTACCGGCGCCTGGCGCCTGCGCTCGACGAGGCACAGCGCCGCATCGCGACCGAAGCCGCCGCCGGACACGGCATCTGGCTCTTCAGCAGTTCGGAGGCCATCGGCAACCTGCAGCGCGCACTGCCGGGCACCTCGTGGCAGGCCGCGCGCGCCATCGCCACCCATGCACGCATCGGCGAAGCCGCGCAGGCCGCGGGTTTCGGGGCGTTGCGTGTCTGCACACCCCTGCGGGAAGCGCTGATCGCGTCGATAGAATCCTTCGCATGAGCGCCGCGTCCCCGTCCGACGACCTTTCTCCCCCTTCCGCCGCCCCGGTGCAGGTGCCCGCCACGGTGGCGCCGCACCAGACGCCCGCCGCCCAGGCGGCCGCGGCCACCCTGCTGGCACGCATCGGCATGGGCCTCGTGGCCCTCGTGGCGCTGATCGCGCTGCTGTCGACCATCGCGCTGTGGCAGAAGGTCGGCGGCATGAAGGAACAGCTCGCGCGCCAGAGCGCCGAGGCCACCGCCCAGTCGATGGAAGCGCGCACGCTGGCCCGCCAGGCCAGCGACACGGTGCGCGACGCCGCCGCGCGCGTGGCGCTCATCGAGACCCGCGTGGCCGAAGTTGCGTTGCAGCGCTCGCAGCTGGAAGAACTCATTCAAAGTCTCTCGCGTTCGCGCGACGAGAACCTGGTGATCGACATCGAATCCGCCGTGCGCCTCGCGCTGCAGCAGGCACAGGTCACCGGCAGCCTCGAGCCGCTGCTCGCCGCGCTCAAGGCCGGCGACCTGCGCATCGCACGCGCCGCGCAACCGCGGCTCGCGCCCGTGCAGCGCGCCATGCAGCGCGATGCCGACCGCCTGCGCAGCAGCGCCAGCACCGACAGCGCCGAAGCCCTGCAGAAGCTCGACGAACTGGTGCGCAGCGTGGACGACCTGCCCACGCTGAACGCGGTGGCCGTGCGCGGCAACGGCGTCAACGCCTGGCGTCCCGAACCCATTCCCGCCGATGCGCCCTGGTGGCAGCGTGTGCTGCTGACCATCCGCGGCGAGGCCCGCTCGCTGGTGCGCGTGGGTCGCATCGAAAGCCCCGAGGCGGTGCTGCTGGCGCCCGAGCAGTCGTACTTCCTGCGCGAGAACCTCAAGCTCAAGCTGCTCAACGCGCGGCTGTCGCTGTTGTCGCGCCAGATGGACGCCGCGCGCGGCGAACTGGGCCAGGTCACCACATCGCTCAACCGCTATTTCGATCCGGCCTCGCGCCGCACGCAGGCCGCGGCCACGCAGCTGCAGCAACTGCAGCAGCTCGTGCGCAGCACGGAGCCGGTGCGCATCGACGACACGCTGGCCGCGCTGACCACCGCGGCCGCAGGGCGCTGATCCGTTCATGCGCGCTGCAATCTGGCTCCTCGCGCTGTTCGCCGTCGCTGCGGCGGTGGCGCTGTTCGCCGGCAACAACCAGGGCACGATCACCGTGTTCTGGCCGCCGTGGCGGGTCGATCTCTCGCTGAACCTCGTGCTCGTGATCCTGCTGCTGACCTTCGTGCTGCTGCACGTCGCGTTGCGCGCGCTCGCGGCGCTGTTCTCGCTGCCCACGCAGGCGCGCCACTGGCGGCTGCAGCAGAAGGAACGCATGCTGCACTCCGCCTTGCTCGATGCGATGGTGCAGCTGATCGCCGGCCGCTTCTCGCGCGCCCGCAAGGCCGCGCAGGCCGCGCTCACGCAGGAAAAGACACTGGCCGCGCTCGGCGCCGAGCTGCCGCAGGCGCAGCAGGTGCGCGTGCTGTCGCACCTGCTGGCCGCCGAAAGCGCGCAGGCCCTGCAGGACAAGGCCGCGCGCGACGCCCATCTGCAGCAAGCCCTCAACGAAAGCGCCGACCGCACCGTGCTCGCGAGCCCCGAAACCCGCGAAGGCGTGCAGCTGCGCGCCGCGCGCTGGGCGCTCGACGACCGCGACCCGACGGCCGCGCTCGCACGGCTCGAAGAACTGCCGCAAGGCGCGCAACGCCGCACGCTGGCGCTGCGGCTGCGCCTCAAGGCCGCGCGGCAGGACCGTCGCACGGTCGAGGCGCTCGACACCGCGCGCCTGCTGGCCAAGCACCGCGCCTTCTCCGACGCGGCGGCGCAAAGCATCGTGCGCGGCCTCGCGACCGAACTGCTGACCGGCGCGCACGACCCGGCGCAGCTGCTGCGCGCATGGTCCGAACTCGATTCCGCCGAACGCCAGATGCCCGAAGTGGCCATCCACGCGGCCCAGCGCATGGTCGCGCTGCGCGGTGACCTGGCATTGGCACGCGGCTGGCTGCTGCCGGCCTGGGAGCGCATGGTGGCGAACCCGCGCGGCCTCGGCGACGGGCTGCGCGTGAAGCTCACGCGCGCGCTCGAAGCGGGGCTCGACTCGGTGGATGCCGACTGGCTCGCGCGCATCGAAAGCGCCCAGCGCAACAACCCGCGCGACGCCAACCTGCAGTACCTCGCCGGCATGGCCTGCATGAAGCGCCAGCTCTGGGGCAAGGCCCAGCAGCTGCTCACGCAGGCCGGGCTCGGCTTGCAAGACCCCGACCTCTACCGGCGTGCCTGGCTCGCGCTGGCCCAGCTGGCCGAGGCGCGCGAAGACCACGCGCAGGCGGCCGACGCGTGGAAGCGCGCGGCGCAGGTCGACAACACCCCCTGAGCGTTGTCCCGGTCCGCCGGCTTCAGGAGCATGCGGATTCCTTGGCAGTCGCCAGGCCCGTCGTTCGCACCGACGGCTTGCCGTTGCCGAAGATCAGCAGGCTGAAGCCGGCCAGCACCCACACCCCGATCCCGCCGTAGAGCATCACCCAGCCGAAGCTGTGCACCAGCGCCGCATGCACGGCGGCGCCCGACGGATCGGCCTGCGCCAGCGCCGGGAACTGCTCGGGCAGTGAGGCGAAGCTGCCCGCCGCGACCTTCTCCGCCAGCGCGCGCAGCTGCACCGCATCGAGCGATGCCGACAGGGCGCTCTTCAGGTGCGCATGAATGCCTTCGAGCAGCAGGAACCCCATCAGCGCGATGTTCACGGCCAGCGTGATCAGCCGCGCGCTCATGTCCATGCCCGAGGCCATGCCCGCGCGCGCGCTCGACACCGAGCCGGTGGTGGTGTTGGTCACGGGCGTGTTCGTCAGCCCCAGCCCGATGCCGGCCAGCAGGCAGCCGGGCAGCAGCGTGAGCCAGCTCGCATGCGCCACGCCGCTGCCCCAGCGCATCGCGATGAAGCCCAGGCCGATCACGAACAGCCCCGCCGGGATGACCACGCCGGGCCGGTAGCGCATCGACAGCCGCTCGGCCAGCGGCGGCAGCACGAGCGTGGGCAGCGTGTAGGCCAGCAGCGCCGAGCCGGCCGTGACGGCGTCGTAGCCCAGGCCGCTCTGGAAGTAGATCGGCAGGTAGATCATGAACGGCCAGAAGCTGAAGTTCATGCCGATGGAGCCGACGATCGAGCCCGAGAAATTGCGGATGCGGAACACCGAGAAGTCGAACATCGGGTGCGGGTTGATCTTCTCGACCCACACGAAGACCGCGAAGCAGGCCAGCGTCGCGACGAGGATGCCCACGGCCATGGGGCTCGCGAAGCCCAGGCCCGGCCCCTGCGTGATGAAGTAGGTGAGGCCGAACACCGCGAGCGACAGCGTGACGATGCCCGGCAGGTCGAGCCGCTTCGCATCGGGGTCGCTGGACTCTTCCACGCTGCCCATCACGAGTGCCAGCGCCACCACGGCCAGCGGCACATGGACCAGGAACACCCAGTGCCAGCTCGACAGCGCCACGATCGCGCCGCCGACGATCGGCCCGAAGCCCAGCCCCATGCCGAACACCACGCCCCAGATGGCGAAGGCCTTGCTGCGTTCCTTGCCTTCCTGGAACTGGTGCGAGAGCACCGCGAGCTGGCAGATCAGCATCGCGCCGCCGGCCAGGCCCTGCAGGAAGCGGCTGACGATCAGCACCGGCGCATTGCCCGCGATGCCGCAGGCCAGCGAGGTGGCGCCGAACAGCACCACGCCGACGATCAGCACGCGCTTGCGGCCGTAGCGGTCGGCCAGCGTGCCGGCGGCCATCAGCACCGTGGTGCAGGCGATGGTGTAGGCGTTCATGATCCACTGCATGTCGCTGAAGTCGCCATGCAGTGATTTTTCGAGCGTGGGAAGAATGACCGGCACGCTGGAGATTTCCAGGCCGAACATCAAGGCAATCAGGCAGACCGCGGACAGGGCGATCCGGTTCTTGCCGGCAGGGGAGAGGGACATCGGACGGTTTCCAAAAAGGCAGAGCGGCCGATTCTGGTGAAACCCTCTTCATGATGGAAATGATTTGATTTCCTAGAATTCATTAGGAAACATCATTGATCAAAACTCGCCATGGACTTCGACCCCACGCTGTTGCGCGCCTTCGTGGCCGTCAAGGAAACCGGCGGCTTCACGCGCGCCGCCGAGCGCCTGCACCTGACCCAGTCGGCCATCAGCCACCAGATCCGCAAGCTCGAGGAGCAGGTGGGCCGGCCGCTGCTGCACCGCACGACGCGCCGCCTCACGGTGACCGAGGACGGTGAAGACTTCCTGCGCTACGCGACGCAGATCCTGGACACGCTCGACGCGATGACGCGGCGCTTCCAGCCCTCGCCGATCTCGGGCGTGGTGCGCTTCGGCGTGCCGGACAACTTCATGGGCGACCGCCTGCCGCCGCTGCTTTCGCAGTTCGCGCGCGGGTTCCCGGCGGTGCGCATGGAGGTCTGCGTGAGCATGCACACCGACTTGCGCGCGGCCATCCGCGCCGGCGAGCTCGACCTCGCGGTCGTGATGTCGCCGCCCGACGTGGTGGAGGGCACCTGCCTGCGGCGCACGCAACTGGTGTGGGCCGCGGCCGAGGCCTTCGAGGCGCCGAAGGGCGCGTCGCTGCCGCTGGCCTTCTTTCCGAAGCCGTGCGTCAACCGGCAGGTGGCCGGGTCGGCGCTCGACCTCACGTCGTCGCTCGACTGGCACGTGGTCTTCACCTCGGCCAGCCCGCAGGGCATTCGCGCGGCGGTGCTGGCGGGGCTGGCGGTGACGGTGCTCACGCGCGAGGAGGTGGAGCCGGGCATGAAGATCGTCGACGGCCGCTACGGCCTGCCGCCGCTGCCGAGCGTGAACTTCTCGCTGATCTGGAGCGAGAACGGCAAGACGCCGTGTGCCTGCCGCTTCGGGCAACTGATCCTGGAGATGCCGGACCTGCCCGGCGTCGAGGCGCTGCCGCAGCAGGCCTGAACTCCGAAGCAAAAAAAACGGCGCCACGAAGGCGCCGTTTTCATTTGCGAGGGAGCAGGGCTCAGAGCGAGCGCTGCTGTTCCTGCGGCTGCTGTTGCTGCTGTTCGAACGGCAGCGACATCGAACCGAGGTCGCGGCGGGTTTCGACCAGCACCAGCGGACCTTCGTCCAGCACGATCACCGGCGGGCGTTCGCGCGGCACGTGCACCGGCTTCGGCTCGGCGGCGATCGCGGCGCGCGCCTGCGCGATGCGCTCGGCGTCCGAGTTGACCCACTGCAGGCCCGAGCTTTCGGCGATCTGCGCGAGCTCGTTCAGCGGCAGTTCGAAGGCCTGCACCTTGGGCAGTGCACGGCCGTTGCCGGCGGGCGCTGCTGCCGCTGCGGGCTTGGCCGCGGCTTCGACCACGATGGGCGCTGCGACGGGTGCCGGTGCGGGCGCGGCGGGGCGCTCGAAGCGCGGCTGCTCTTGCACCTGCGGTGCAGGTTCGCGCACTTCGACAGCGGTGGCCACCACAGCCACGGCAGCGGCTTCCGCCACCAGCGGCAGTTGCTGCTGCGGCTGGCGCTCGGCCTGGCCTTCGGCAGCCACGGCGCCTTCGGCGACCGGTGCGGCGTCTGCGCCGTTGGCTTCGTTGCCACCGTTGCCGGCGTCGTCACGCGGACCGCGTTCGCGGCGGTCACGGCCGTAACGGTCGCGCGAACGGCCGCGGCGCTCTTCGCCTTCGCGGCGCGGGGCTTGCTGCTCGTTGCCTTCGTTGTTGCCTTGCTCGGCATCGCCGGCGGCAGCCGATTCGGCCACGCGTGCGTCGCCTTCGTTGGCGGCAGGCGCGTCGTTGCGGCGCTCGCGGCGGCCGTCGTTGCGCTCGCCGCGCGGGCCGCGCGACTCGTCGCCACGGCCGTTGCGGGGCTGGCGCTCGCCGTCGCCGGCGGTGGCTTCATCGCGCGGCTGTTGCTGCTGCGCGTCGCCGTTGCGCTCACCGCGCTCGTTGCGTTCGCCGCCACGTTCACCACGCTCGCCGCGCTCGCCACGTTCACGGCGCTCGCCGCGGGCGCGGGGTGCGCGTTCCGCTGCGGCATTGCCGTTCTCGTCGCCGCCGGGTGCCGGCTGCTGTTGCTGCGCGTCGAGGTTCAGGTTGCCGTCGAGCAGGGCTTCGGCCGGCGCGTTGCGGCCTTCGCCACCTTCGCGGCGCTCGCCGCGACCGCCACGGCGTTGTTCGCCGTCGCGCGGTGCGCGTGCTTCACGGGGCTCGCGTTGCTCGCGTGCCGGGTTGGTGCTGTCGTTGCGCTGCTCGGTGTTGCGAGCCTCGCCGCGGCGTTCGCCGCCTTCACGGCGCTCGCCGCCGCGTCCGCCACGGCGGTCGCCGTCGCGTCCACCCGAACGGCCGCCGCCTTCGCCACGGCCTTCGCCGCCGCGTCCGCCGCGGCGCTGTTCGCCGTCGGCGCCGCGCGCACCGCGCGTTTCGCCGTCACGGCCCGGGCGACCGCCTTCGCGGCGGGGCTTCGGTGCTTCGACCGGAATGGCGCTGGGCGCCGGTGCCGGTGCGGGCGCCGGCGAGGCGCCGCCGAAGAAGCTCTTGATCCAGGCCATGAAGCCGGTCTGTGCCGGGGCCGGAGCGACCACCGCGGGCGGGGCCACCGGGGCGGGAGCGGGCGCAGCGCGCACCGCTTCGGGCTTGGGCGGCACCACGGGCGCGGGTGCGTCGGGCAGCACGCCCTTGATGACCGGCGTCTGCTTGTTGGTGGGTTCTTGCGAACGGCGCGTGACCGAGGTCGGGTCTTCGATCTCGTCGGCCATCTTGTAGCTGGCTTCGATGTGATCGAGGCGCGGATCGTCGTGCTTCAGGCGCTCGAGCTTGTAGTTCGGCGTTTCGAGCGTCTTGTTGGGCACCATCAGCACGGTGACGCGCTGCTTGAGCTCGATCTTGGCGATTTCGGGGCGCTTTTCGTTCAGCAGGAACGAAGCGACTTCCACGGGCACCTGCACATGCACGGCGGCCGTGTTGTCCTTCATGGACTCTTCCTGAATGATGCGCAGGATCTGCAGCGCGCTCGATTCGGTGTCGCGGATGTGGCCCGAGCCGCCGCAACGGGGGCAGGGGATCGACGAACCTTCGGACAGCGCCGGCTTCAGGCGCTGGCGGCTCATTTCCATCAGGCCGAACTTGCTGATCGAGCCGAACTGCACGCGGGCGCGGTCCTGGCGCAGCGCGTCGCGCAGGCGGCTTTCGACTTCGCGGCGGTTCTTCGACTCGTCCATGTCGATGAAGTCGATGACGATCAGGCCGCCCAGGTCGCGCAGGCGCATCTGGCGGGCCACTTCGTCGGCGGCTTCGAGGTTGGTGCGGGTGGCGGTTTCTTCGATGTCGCCGCCCTTGATGGCGCGGGCCGAGTTCACGTCGACCGACACCAGCGCTTCGGTGTGGTCGATCACGATGGCGCCGCCCGAAGGCAGCTGCACGGTGCGGGCGTAGGCCGACTCGATCTGGTGCTCGATCTGGAAGCGGCTGAACAGCGCCGCGTCGTCGCGGTAGCGCTTCACGCGGGCGGCATGCTCGGGCATGACGTGCGCCATGAACTGCTGCGCCTGGTCGTAGATGTCGTCGGTGTCGATCAGGATGTCGCCGATGTCGTGATTGAAGTAATCACGGATGGCGCGGATGACGAGCGACGATTCCTGGTAGATCAGGAAGGCGCCCTTGCCGCCCTTGGCCGCGCCGTCGATGGCGGTCCACAGCTTGAGCAGGTAGTTCAGGTCCCACTGGAGTTCGGGCGCCGAGCGGCCGATGCCGGCGGTGCGCGCGATGATGCTCATGCCCTTCGGGTACTCGAGCTGGTCCATCGCCTCCTTGAGTTCGGCGCGGTCGTCGCCCTCGATGCGGCGCGACACGCCACCGCCACGGGGGTTGTTGGGCATCAGCACGACATAGCGGCCGGCCAGCGAGATGAAGGTGGTGAGGGCCGCGCCCTTGTTGCCGCGTTCTTCCTTTTCGACCTGGACGGTGAGTTCCTGGCCTTCACGGATCACGTCCTGGATGCGGGCCTGGCTGGCCGACACGCCTTCGGCGAAGTACTGCTTGGAGATTTCCTTGAACGGCAGGAAGCCGTGGCGGTCTTCGCCGTAGTCGACGAAACAGGCTTCGAGCGACGGCTCGACGCGGGTCACGACCGCCTTGTAGATGTTGCCCTTGCGCTGTTCGCGCCCTTCGATTTCGATTTCGTAGTCGAGCAGTTTCTGCCCGTCGACGATGGCCAGGCGGCGTTCTTCGGCCTGCGTGGCATTGATCAGCATCCGCTTCATGATGCGTTGTCCTTATATGTATCGTTCTACCGGCTCATGACGAGCCAACGATGCACGGACGACGCCCGCGAAACCAGGGAATTGCCGCTTGGCCCCGGATGCTGTGACTGCCGCGCCAGGCGCGAGCAGGCCTCTCGAGCGTCAGCTCAAGAAGACAGCCGGGGTGGGGGCGCGTGGATGGGCGCGAGCCAGATTCGGTGTTGGGTGGCTGCCTTTTTGACAGCCGGTTGCGCAAGGGTGGCGCGCACTGCGGGCGATTCAATGCCTGAGGCGACTGGTCGAAACCAGGTCGACCAGCGCAGGCATATTTGAATCAGCAGCATCAACACAACAAGGGACTCGCTTCGATCCGCCTGCAGCTTGGAAGCTGCAGGCTGGGTATTCCGTATCGGTGTTTCGTGGGTGTCGGCTTGACTTGGGTGCCTGGCCTGCCACTTTGCGCGATTGCGCGGGGTTTGCGGGCTGGACGCCAAAGCGGCATCGACCTCACAGCATGGTCGTCAGTGCTCTAAACTTCTGTCTAATCAAGCACTTACACGACCGCGCTGGTGAAAAACATTATAGGTGCGAAGAAAAGCCCCGCGGGGGCTCCAAATCCCGCGGATCGACCCGCGGGCGCCGACACCGGCACGCCGCACGCCGCCATCCACTTCCTGACCGTCGACGCCGAATCCGCCGGGCAGCGGCTCGACAACTTCCTGTTTCGCCATCTGAAAGGCGTGCCGAAGACGCACGTCTACCGGATCATCCGGTCGGGCGAGGTGCGCATCAACAAGGGCCGGGCCCAGGCCGAGACCCGCATCGAAGACGGTGACCTGGTCCGGATTCCGCCGGTCCGCATCTCGCCGCGCGCCGAAGAGGGCGCCACGCCGCCCGCACCGGCGCGCGAGTTTCCGGTGCTGCTCGAAGACGAGGCCGTGCTGGCCATCGACAAGCCCGCCGGGGTCGCGGTGCACGGCGGCAGCGGCGTGAGCTTCGGCGTGATCGAGCAGTTGCGCACGGCGCGCCCGGGCGCCAAGTTCCTGGAACTGGTGCACCGGCTCGACCGCGAAACCTCCGGCATCCTGCTGGTCGCCAAGAAGCGCAGCGCACTGGTGGCATTGCAGGACCAGTTTCGCGAGCGCGAAACCGGCAAGACCTACCTGGCGCTGGTCGAAGGCGACTGGCCCGCCAACAAGAAGGTGCTCGACGCGCCGCTGGCCAAGTACCTGCTGCCCGACGGTTCGGGCGCCGGTGCCGGCGAACGCCGCGTGCGCGTGGTCGCCAAGGACCACCCCGACGCCATGCGCGCCGTCACGCTGGTGCGCGTGCTGGCCCGCCTCAGCCTGCCGGGCGACGCCACGCCGCTGTCATTGCTGGCGGTGACCATCAAGACCGGGCGCACCCACCAGATCCGCGTGCACCTGGCCTCGGCCGGGCATCCGATTGCCGGCGACGACAAATATGGCGAGTCCGATCGGCAGCGTGCCTTGCACAAACTCGGCCTCAAGCGCATGTTCCTGCATGCGTGGCGGCTGCAATTCAACCACCCGGCCAGCGGCGAGCGCATTGCGCTGCAGGCCGGACTGCCGCCCGAGCTGCATGCGCTGATGTCGCGTGCGGCGCTCGAGGCGATGGCGCAACACCCCACCCCCACGGCCCATGACTGATTCTTCCGCCAGCCCTGCACGTTCCCCGCGCTTCGACCTGATCGCCTTCGACTGGGACGGCACGCTCTACGACTCCACCCGCCTGATCGTGCGCTGCATCCAGGCGGCCGTGGTCGATGTCGGCGGCGCCAAGCCCAGCGAGGACGATGCCGCCTGGGTGATCGGCCTGGGCCTGGCCGAGGCGCTCGCGCGCGCGGCGCCCGACGTGCCCAAGGAAAAGTACCCCGAGCTCGGCGCCCGCTACCGCTACCACTTCCTGCAGCACCAGGACGACCTCGTGCTGTTCGACGGCGTGCTGCCCATGCTCGATGCGCTGCGCGCGCGCGGCCACAAGCTGGCCGTGGCCACGGGCAAGTCGCGCCGCGGCCTCAACGAGGCCCTGAAGACGGTGGCGCTGCGCGACCGCTTCGACGCCTCGCGCACCGCCGACGAAACCTTCGGCAAGCCGCATCCGCGCATGCTGCTCGAACTCATGGAAGAGCTCGACGTGCCGGCCGAGCGCACGCTGATGATCGGCGACACCACGCACGACCTGCAGCTGGCGCAGAACGCCGGCTGCGCCAGCGTGGGCGTGGGCTTCGGCGCGCATGCGTCGTCGACCTTCGACGAATTCAAGCCGCTGTACGTGGCGCAGTCGATCGCCGAGCTGCAGGCCTGGCTGCTCGACAACGCCTGAGGGCCAAGGCATGAGCGACTCGCGCATCCCGCTGTGCAATGCCTCGGACCTGGTCGAGGGCGGCAACGCCGTGCCCTTCGACGTGGTCCACGGCGGCGAAACCTGCCGCGCCTTCGCGGTGCGCTTCGAGGGCCTGCCGCATGCGTACCTCAACCGCTGCAGCCATGTGGCGATGGAGATGGACTTCCAGCCCGACCGCTTCTTCGACGACAGCGGCCAGTGGCTGCTGTGCGCCACCCACGGCGCCGTCTACAAGCCCGACACCGGCGAATGCGCGGGCGGGCCGTGCCGCGGCGGGCTCGTGAAGATCGCGCTGAGCGAAGAAGACGGCGTGGTGCACTGGCATACTGACTGGAACCTCCAACCTCTTTCCTTCTGACATGACCGATCCGAACCGCAGGGAACCCCAGGGTTTCGAACCGCTGGAGCCGGCCGTCCCCCTCACGACATCCCAAGACAGCCCCCGCACCATGGCCCAAGATCCCACGCAGCGCCCCGGGTGGGAGCGCGCCACGCTCGAGAAACTCGCGTTCGCCTCCCTGAATGAGCAGAAGGCCACGCGCCGCTGGAAGACCTTCGTGCGCCTGGGCTGGCTGGCCTTCTTCGTGTTCCTGGCCTGGTTCGCGTTCTCGCGCAGCACGCCCAGCACCGCCAAGACCACGGCCCACACGGCCGTCGTCGAGATCAAGGGCGAGATCGCCAACGGCGGCGACGCCAGCGCCGAGTTCGTGATCGCCGCCATGAAGACGGCCTTCGAGGACGAGGGCGCCAAGGGCGTGGTGCTGCTGATCAACTCGCCCGGCGGCAGCCCGGTGCAGGCCGGCATCATCAACGACGAGATCAAGCGCCTGAAGGCCAAGCACAAGAAGCCGGTCTACGCGGTGGTCGAAGAAACCTGCGCCTCGGCGGCCTACTACATCGCCGCTGCCGCCGACAAGATCTTCGTCGACAAGGCCAGCATCGTCGGCAGCATCGGCGTGCTGATGGACGGCTTCGGCTTCACCGGCGTGATGGAAAAGGTCGGCGTCGAGCGCCGCCTGCTGACGGCCGGTGAAAACAAGGGCTTCCTCGATCCGTTCAGCCCGATGAACGACGCGCAGCGCGCGCATGCCCAGTCGATGCTCAACCAGATCCACACGCAGTTCATCAACGTGGTGAAGGCCGGCCGCGGCGACCGCCTCAAGCTCGACACCCCGGGCCTGTTCAGCGGCCTGTTCTGGAGCGGCGAGCAGGCCGTCGAGTTCGGCCTGGCCGACCAGCTGGGCAACGTCGACTTCGTGGCACGCGAGGTGATCAAGGCCGAGGAAGTCATCGACTACACGCGCCGCGACAACGTGGCCGAGAAGCTGGCCAAGAAGTTCGGCGCCGCCATGGGCGCGGCCTCGGTGAGTGCGCTGAAGACCTCGCCGGCGCTGCGCTGAGCGCGGCTTTTTTTCAGGCGGCGATGCTGTCGCCGTTGCCGGTGAACCGGGCCGAGGCCGCCAGCGCGGCGGCAAAGGCCACCACCACATAGAGCGCGGCGGTCAGCGAGCTGACCCGCGCGAGCAGGCCGATCACCGCAGGCCCTGCCATGAACCCCAGGTACGCGATGGCCGACACGGCCGCAATGCCGTTGGCGGGTGCCACGCCCGGCACGCGGGCCGAGGCGCCGAACAGGATCGGCACCACGTTCGCGAAGCCGACCCCGACACCGGCGAAGCCCAACAGCGCGAGCCAGGGCAGGTCGGTCAGCAATACCAACGTCATCGCCCCCGCCGCGAGCAGGCCGCTGCCGCGCAGCAAGGCCGTGGGTGAGAAACGGGCGCGCATCGCGTCGCCACCGAAACGCGCAGCCGCCATCGCGGCGGAAAAGCTCGCATAGGCCAGCGCGGCCTGCTGCTGCGGGCTGCCCAGCTCCTGCTGCATGTAGAGCACGCTCCAGTCGTAGATGGCGCCCTCGGCGATCAGCCCCAGCGCGGCCAGCACGCCGAGCACCGCGAGCACGCCGCGCGGCAGGCGAAAGCCGTGGTCCGCTGCGGCCGCGCCGTCGGCGGGGGCAGCCGGCGTGGGCAGCATGCGCGTTGCTGCGATCGCGACCACGCCGATCATCACCACGGCCACCGTCCACAGGTGGGTCTGCGGCGCCATGCCGGCGGCCAGCGCCGCGCTGCCGCTCGCGGCGCCGACCATGCCGCCGAGGCTGAACATGCCGTGCATGCCGCTCATCAACGGCTGATTGCCGCGCAACTCGAGCTGTGCGGCCTCGGTGTTGATCGCCACGTCGAACACGCTGGTGACCAGGCCGAACACCGCCAGCAGGCCCAGCAGCGCGGCATAGCCGGGCATCGCGATCAGGCCGGCGATCAGCAGTGCGTAGACGCAGCCGCACAGCGCGGCCATGCGGCGCGGGCCGTGGCGGCCGATCCAGCGACCGGCGCTCGTCAGCCCAATCATTGCTCCAGCGCCCGCCGCGAGCATGGCGAGCCCGAGCTGCGCCTCGTCGATGGCGTAGTGCGCCTTGACCGTCGGCACGTGCACGCCCCAGGTCGCGAAGATGAAGCCCGACGCGAAGAACTGGGCGCGCGACGCCCAGCGCGTACCGGCCGTGACGCCCGGCCCCACCCTCAGCGCCCGATCGCGAACACGGCGGGCAGGCGCTCGTCGGTCGTGGCCTGCGGCTTGGCGGCGCGCCAGGCTTTCACCGTCTCGCTGCGCACCTGCGCGGTCGCCAGCGTCAGGCCGCGCGCGACGGCGAGCCGGGTGTTGTGCTGCAGCGTCTGCACCAGCGCCTGCAGCAGGGCGGCATTGCGGTACGGCGTTTCGATGAAGAGCTGCGTCTGGCCGGTCTTGAGTGCGAGCGCCTCGAGCTCGCGGATGCGCGCCTGGCGTTCGCCGCCGTCCTGCGGCAGGTAGCCGACGAAGGCGAAGTTCTGTCCGTTCAGGCCGCTTGCTGCGAGGGCCAGCAGCAAAGACACCGGTCCGGTGAGCGGCACGACGGTGATGCCCAGGTCGTGCGCGGCGCGCGCCACCGACGAGCCGGGGTCGGCCACGGCGGGCATGCCGGCTTCGCTCAGCAGGCCGACGTCGTGGCCTTCGAGTGCGGCGGCCAGCAGCGGGCGGGCGTCGAACTGGCCGGCGTGGTCGCCTTTCTTGTGCACTTCGCGCGGCAGTTCCTGGATGTTCTGCGCCTGCAGCGGCGCGGCCAGCGGGGCGACGGCGTCGATGCGCTTCAGGTAGGCGCGGGCCGACTTGGCGTTCTCGCAGATCCAGTGCGTGATGCCGGCGGCGGCCTGCAGCGTGCCCAGCGGCAGGGCGTCCTGCAGCGGGGCCTGGAGGTCGCAGCCGAAATCGAGCGGCGCGGGGACGAGGTAGAGCTTGCCTTTTGTGGTCACAGCAGGTCGACCCCCGCGGCGCGCAGCATCCGGCAGGTGCGGATCAGGGGCAGGCCGACCAGCGCGGTGGGGTCGTCGCTGTCGATGGCGTCGAGCAGCGCGATGCCGAAGCCCTCGCTCTTGGCGCTGCCGGCGCAGTCGTAGGGCTGTTCGGCTAATAGATAGCGTTCGATGGCGGCATCGGAGAGGTCGCGGAACACCACGCGCACGGGGGCGATGTCGCGCTGGACGAAGCCCGTCGCATGGCAGACGACGGCCACGGCGGTCTGGAAGATCAGCGTCTGGCCGCGCATGCGGCGCAGCTGGGCGGTGGCCCGTGCGTGGTCGCCGGGCTTGCCGAGCGCTTCGCCCGCCAGGTCGGCGACCTGGTCGGAGCCGATCACCACTGCGTCGGGAAAGCGCGCGGCCACGGCATTGGCCTTTTCGAGCGCCAGGCGCTCGGCCAGCGCGCGGGGCGTCTCGCTTTCGAGCGGGGTTTCGTCGACTTCGGGGGCGTGCACCTCGAAGGGCAGATGGAGGCGGGTGAGCAGTTCGCGCCGGTAGCGCGAGGTCGAGGCGAGGATCACGGTGCGTTGCATGCAGCGATTGTGCGTGAGCGACCGGACCCGACCGGCTCGGCGGGTTGCTCGCCTGGGAGGCCGGCCGGCGCGCTAGACTGGGGCGGATGAAGAGAGAATTTGCCCCCGAAAGGCTCAATGTGCCCGCGTTCACCGCGGCGGCTGCCACGCTGGATGGTGCCGATCCGGTCCCGGGTTTCGCGCGCCTGGTCGCCGAACTGGCGACGCCGGCCACCGACGCCGTGGTCCGCTGGGAAGCGACCGGCGAAGAGCGCCCCGGCGCCGACGGCAAGGCGACGCCCTGGCTGCACCTGGATGTCGAAACCACCGTGCCCCTGGTCTGCCAGCGCTGCCTGTCGCCCGTCGACACCGAACTGTTCGTGGACCGCTGGTTCCGTTTCGTGGCCGACGAGGCCACGGCCGAGGCGGAAGACGAGGAATCCGACGAAGACTTGCTGGTCGTCAGCCGCGATTTCGACCTGCGCGGGCTGATCGAGGACGAGCTGCTGATGGAAATCCCCGTCATGCCGGTCCACGACGTGTGCCCGACGCCGGTGCGCCTGTCCTCCAGCGACGACGATTTCCAGGCGGCCGAAGAGGCCAAGCCGAACCCCTTTGCCGTGCTCGGCGCGTTGCGTCCGCGCAAGCCCGAAGAGGGAAAGTAGCCCTTTCTCTCTGGCTGGGCTATAATCATGGGCTTCGCGCGCGCCGCCGTGAGCAGCAATGCATACAAGGCAAAGGCAGAACGTGGCATTCCATGCATGCCGCCGGAGCTTTCGCCTCATTGCCACCGCTTGAGCCCGCATCCAGTCACCCACCTAACCGTCCAGGAGCCATCATGGCCGTCCAGCAAAACAAGAAGTCGCCTTCCAAGCGCGGCATGCACCGTTCCCACAACGCCCTGGGCGTGCCCGGCATCGCTGTCGAGCCCACCACCGGCGAAACGCACCTGCGCCACCACATCAGCCCGAACGGTTTCTACCGCGGCCGTCAGGTGCTCAAGAACAAGTCCGAAGCCTGATCTCGAATCCCAAGGCCAAGGCCCGAAGCTACTTTTGCTGTAGCGTCGGGCCTTTGTTTTGATGGCTGCGCCTTTTTCTCCCGAACTCACTGCTGCGCCCGCCGCAATCACGCTCGCCGTGGATTGCATGGGGGGTGACCATGGGCCGCGTGTCACGCTCGCGGCCTGCCGCGCGTTTCTCGAGCGGCACAGCGAAGCCTCGTTGCTGCTCGTCGGTGCGCCGGCCGCATTGGCGGGGTTTGCCGACCATCCGCGCGCCCGCATCGTGCCGGCCAGCGAAGTGGTCGGCATGGACGATCCCATCGAAATCGCCCTGCGCAAGAAGAAAGACTCTTCGATGCGCGTCGCGATCCAGCAGGTCAAGGATGGCGCGGCGCAAGCGGCCATATCTGCCGGCAACACGGGCGCATTGATGGCGATCGCACGCTATCTTCTCAAGACGCTCGATGGCATCGACCGGCCTGCCATTGCGCCCCAGCTACCGAACGTGAAGGGTGGGGCGACCACCGTGCTCGATCTCGGTGCGAACGTCGATTGCGACGCCGAAGACCTGCTCCAGTTCGCCGTGCTCGGCTCGGCGCTCGTTTCGGCATTGACCGGCAACGAATCGCCTTCGGTCGGCTTGCTCAATATTGGCGAAGAAGCCATCAAGGGCAGCGAAACCATCAAGAAGGCCAGTCAACTGCTGCGTGCAGCTGCCAACTCCAAGGATCTGAACTTCTACGGCAACGTCGAAGGGAACGACATTTTCAAGGGCACGACCGACATCGTCGTGTGCGACGGATTTGTCGGCAATGTGGCGCTGAAGGCCAGCGAAGGCGTCGCGTCGATGATCGGCGAGTTCATTCGCGTCGAGTTTTCGCGAAACATTCTCACGAAACTGGCGGCTATTGTTGCTTACCCGGTTCTAAAAGCGTTCAAAGGTCGTCTGGATCACCGTCGCTACAACGGCGCGGCCTTGCTGGGCCTGCGCGGGCTGGTGTTCAAGAGCCATGGCTCGGCCGACGAAGTGGCTTTCGGCCATGCGTTGGATCGCGCTTATGATGCCGCTCGCAACAACCTGCTCGATCGCGTGCGGGCCCGCATCGCCCACGCCGCGCCTTTGCTAGCGCGGCAGGAGTCGGCGGTGCCGGCCGACGCGACAGCCCTTCACGCTTGATGACCCCTTTTTCGCGCATTACCGGCACCGGCAGCTACCTGCCCCCCCGCCGCGTCACCAATGACGACCTTGCCAAGGATCTGGCGACACGCGGCATCGAAACTTCCGATCAGTGGATCGTCGAGCGCACCGGCATTCACGCGCGCCACTTCGCGGCGCCCGATGTCAGCAGCAGCGATCTCGGCCTCGAAGCCGCGAAACACGCGCTGGAAGCCGCCGGCCGCAAGGCGAGCGACGTCGACCTGATCATCGTCGCGACCTCGACGCCCGACATGGTGTTCCCGTCGTCGGCCGCGATCCTCCAGCACAAGCTCGGCATTGCCGGCTGCCCGGCCTTCGACGTCCAGGCGGTCTGCAGCGGTTTCGTCTACGCACTGACGGTGGCCGACGCGATGATCCGCACGGGCACCGCGCGCTGCGCGCTGGTGATCGGCGCCGAAGTGTTCTCCCGCATCCTCGACTTCAACGACCGCACCACCTGCGTGCTGTTCGGCGACGGCGCGGGCGCGGTGGTGCTCGAGGCCTCCGACGAGCCCGGCATCCTGGCCAGCGACCTGCATGCCGACGGCAAGCACGTCGGCATCCTGTGCGTGCCCGGCCACGTGTCGGGCGGCAACGTGCTCGGCACGCCGCTGCTGCACATGGACGGCCAGGCCGTCTTCAAGCTGGCGGTCCGCGTGCTCGAAGACGCCGCACGCGCCACGCTCGCCAAGGCGGGCAAGACCGAGGCCGACATCGACTGGCTGATCCCGCACCAGGCCAACATCCGCATCATGGAAGGCACGGCCAAGAAGCTGAAGCTGCCGCGCGAGAAGCTGGTCGTCACGGTGCACGAGCACGGCAACACCTCGGCCGCCTCGATCCCGCTGGCGCTCGACGAAGCCGTGCGCTCGGGCAAGGTGAAGAAGGGTGAGACCCTCATGCTGGAAGGCGTGGGCGGTGGCTTCACCTGGGGCGCGGTGCTATTGAATCTGTAGTGCGTCGCGGCGCCCCGAAGCGGGCGTCGGCGCGGTGACGAAGAAACAACAATGAAATCCTTTGCTTTTGTCTTTCCGGGTCAGGGCTCGCAGGCGGTCGGCATGCTCGACGCCTGGGGCGATCACCCGGCCGTGGTCGAGACCTTGCGCGAAGCCTCCGAAGCGCTGGGCGAAGACATCGGCGCGCTGATCAAGAACGGCCCCAAGGAAGAACTGGCGCTCACCACCAACACGCAGCCCGTGATGCTGGTGGCTGGCGTGGCCGCCTGGCGTGCCTGGCTGGCCGAAGGCGGCGCCACGCCGTCCGTGGTCGCCGGCCATTCGCTGGGCGAGTATTCGGCGCTGGTGGCTTCGGGCGTGCTCACGCTCGCGCAGGCCGCGCCGCTGGTGCGTTTCCGTGCGCAGGCCATGCAGCAGGCGGTGCCGGTCGGCGTCGGCGCGATGGCGGCGATCCTCGGCATGGCGTCCGACAAGGTGGTCGCCGGCTGCGCCGAAGCCACCGCCACGTTCGGCCCCGGCAGCGCCGAGGTGGTCGAGGCCGTGAACTTCAACGATCCGATGCAGACCGTGATCGCCGGCAGCAAGGCCGCGGTCGACAAGGCCTGCGAGCTGCTGAAGGCCAACGGCGCCAAGCGCGCATTGCCGCTGCCGGTGTCGGCGCCGTTCCATTCGAGCCTGATGAAGCCCGCGGCCGAAGCCCTGCGCGAGAAGCTCGCGAGCGTGGCGCTGGCCGCGCCGCAGATTCCGGTGCTCAACAACATCGACGTGGCCGTCGAGACCGATGCCGACCGCATCCGCGACGCCCTGGTGCGCCAGGCCGCCGGTCCGGTGCGCTGGGTCGAGAGCGTTCAGGCCTTGAAACTGCGCGGTGCAACCGCCATCATCGAGTGCGGTCCCGGCAAGGTGCTGGCCGGCATGGTGAAGCGCATCGCCCCCGAACTGGAAGCCGCGTCGGTGTACGACCCGGCCACCCTCGCGGACGTCCGACAATCGCTCGCCGGCTGAACGCCGCCAGGCCCCGATACTTTTTCTCTTTTATGAGCACTCCCAAATTCGAAGGCCAGGTCGCCCTGGTCACCGGCGCAACGCGCGGCATCGGCGCTGCCATTGCGCTCGAACTGGCGCAGCGCGGCCTGAAGGTCGTGGGCACCGGCACCACCGACGACGGCGCTGCCAAGATCACCCAGGCGCTGAGCGCGTTCGACGGCCGCGGCCGTGCGCTCGACGTGAACGACGGTGCTGCCGTCGAAGCCCTGATCGACGAGATCGTGCAGGCTTACGGCGCGATCCACGTGCTGGTCAACAACGCCGGCATCACGCGCGACACGCTCGCCATGCGCATGAAGGACGACGACTGGGATGCGGTGCTCGACACCAACCTCAAGGCCGTGTTCCGCCTCTCGCGCGCGGTGATCCGCCCGATGATGAAGCAGCGCTATGGCCGCATCATCAGCATCACGAGCGTGGTGGGCGCGTCCGGCAATGCCGGCCAGGCCAACTACGCGGCCGCCAAGGCCGGCGTGTCGGGCATGACCCGTGCGCTGGCCCGCGAACTCGGCAGCCGCAACATCACGGTCAACTGCGTCGCGCCGGGCTTCATCGAAACCGACATGACGGCCAGCCTGCCGGAAGCCCAGCAACAGGCGCTGCTCTCGCAGATCCCGCTGGGCCACCTGGGCAAGCCGGCCGACATCGCGCATGCGGTGGCCTACCTCGCATCGCCGCAGGCCTCGTACGTGACGGGGCAGGAACTGCACGTCAACGGCGGCATGCACATGTAGCCGAAAGGCGCAATCTTTTTCCGTACCGGAGCGCGGGGCAAATGCCACGGGCCGCCCGGCTAAAATCCACCAGTTACCTACAACCCTTAGAGGGAATCAAATGAGCGATATCGAAGCACGTGTCAAGAAAATCATCGCCGAGCAACTCGGCGTGGAAGAGTCCCAAGTGACGAACGAAAAGGCTTTCGTGGCCGACCTCGGCGCTGACTCGCTCGACACGGTCGAACTCGTGATGGCACTCGAAGACGAGTTCGGCATCGAGATCCCGGACGAAGACGCAGAGAAGATCACGACGGTGCAGAACGCCGTCGACTACGCCACCAAGAATCAAAAGGCCTGATCGGCCAGCTGACACTGCAACGACGGCCGGCGGCTCTTTTTTCAACCGCCCGCGCCGCTCGGCAGCTGTCCAGCGCTTCCAGAAAGGTTTGCCGGCATGACCAAACGCCGCGTCGTCGTGACCGGACTCGGTTGCATCGCTCCTGTCGGAAACACCGCAACCGAATCCTGGACCAACCTGTTGGCCGGGAAGTCGGGCATTGCGAACATCACCGCGTTCGATGCAAGCGCCTTCGCCTGCAAGTTCGCCGGTGAGGTCAAGGGTTTCGACATCACCCAATACATCTCGGAGAAAGAAGCGCGTCACATGGACCGCTTCATTCATCTGGGACTCGCCGCCGCCATCCAGGCGGTGCAGGACAGCGGACTGCCGACCGGCGACGCGCTGTCCTATGAAAAGGCCGTGCGCATCGGCTGCAACATCGGTTCGGGCATCGGCGGTCTGCCGATGATCGAACAGACGCACGGCGAGTACGCGAGCCGCGGCCCGCGCCGCATTTCGCCGTTCTTCGTGCCGGCGTCGATCATCAACATGATCTCGGGCCACGTCTCGATCAAGTACGGCTTCAAGGGCCCGAACATCGCCGTCGTGACCGCCTGCACAACCGGCCTGCATGCCATCGGCACGTCGGCACGCATGATCGAGTACGGCGATGCCGACGTCATGATCGCGGGCGGCGCCGAATCGACCATCTCTCCGCTCGGCATCGGCGGCTTCACCGCGCCTCGCGCGCTGAGCACCCGCAACGACGATCCCGCCACGGCCTCGCGCCCGTGGGACAAGGACCGCGACGGCTTCGTGCTGGGCGAGGGCGCCGGCGTGCTGGTGCTCGAGGAGTACGAACACGCCAAGGCGCGCGGCGCCAAGATCTACGCCGAGGTCTCCGGCTTCGGCATGACCGGCGACGCGTACCACATGACCGCGCCCGACGTCGACGGCCCGCGCCGTTCGATGGCGATGGCGCTGGCCAATGCGGGTGTCAACGCCGACGAGGTCCAGTACCTGAACGCGCACGGCACCTCGACGCTGATCGGTGACCTCAACGAGACCAACGCGGTCAAGCTGGCTTTCGGCGATCACGCGAAGAAGCTCGTCGTCAATTCGACCAAGTCCATGACCGGCCACCTGCTGGGCGGCGCGGGCGGCATCGAATCGGTGTTCACGGTGCTCGCGCTGCATCACCAGAAGAGCCCGCCGACGATCAACATCTTCAACCAGGATCCGGAGTGCGATCTCGACTACTGCGCCAACGAGGCGCGCGATCTGAAGATCGATGTCGCGGTCAAGAACAACTTCGGCTTCGGCGGTACCAACGGTACGCTGGTGTTCAAGCGCGCTTGAGCGTCGCTCTCCCATGCACAGCGCACCGTCGGTGACCTATCCGGTGGGGCGCACCCGCGGCGCGACCCGGATTCTTCTGGCCCTTTGGACCCTGGGCGTCTGCTGCGCGGGCGCGGCCTGCTATCTGTTCGATAGCAATGGCTGGCGCCAGTTGCTGCTGCTCCTCAGCGTCGTCTTTTCCGGTGTCGCGGCAGGCTTCGGCCTGCGGCGGGAGGGTGCGGCGACGCTGCATTTCGACGGATCGCACTGGTCGCTGACCGGCGCCGATCCGACGCGCGGCGTGCTCGCCGCGCGCGCCGTGGTGGCGCTCGATTTCCAGTCGCTGCTGCTGATCCGCCTGGCCGAACCCGGCCGCGCGGCGCGCTGGGTCTGGCTCGAGCAGCGGGCCATGCCGGAACGCTGGCGCGACGTGCGCCGTGCGGTCTACGCACGGCCCCCGGTCGCCGAGGTGGCCGGCGACCCCTGGCGCGCGACCGCTCCGGCCGACGCGCCCTGATCCGTTTCGATGACCACTTCCTTGCCTCCCGTGCCTCCGGAGTCCGCGCTGCCCGATGAGGCGGCGCAGGCGCCGCGCCCGGGTGAGGTCGATTTCCAGCTGGTGCAGCGCACCGTCGCGGGCGACCAGAAGGCGTTCGAACTGCTGGTCATCAAGTACCAGCGCCGCATCGAACGGCTGATCGGGCGCATGGTGCGCGATGTCGACCTGATCGAGGACATCGCCCAGGAAACCTTCATCCGCGCCTACCGCGCGCTGCACCAGTTCCGCGGCGAGGCCCAGTTCTACACCTGGCTGTACCGGATCGCCGTGAACACCGCCAAGAAGGCGCTGGTGGACATGAAGCGCGATCCGACCGTCTCCGAAAGCGCACTGCGTTCGTCCTCGGACGACGAAGATGAAACTTACCGCCCTGGAAACGAACCAACCACCGATGAAACCCCCGAATCGGTCATGGCGGCGAACGAAATCGCCAGTGCCGTCGAGGCTGCCATGGAAGCGCTCCCCACCGAGTTGCGCCAGGCGGTCACGCTGCGCGAGATCGAGGGGATGAGTTACGAAGAGATTGCCGAGGTCATGGATTGCCCGATCGGCACGGTGCGCTCGCGTATTTTCCGGGCGCGCGAGGCCATTTCGGCCAGGGTCAAGCCGCTGCTGGACAACCAGTCCGGCAAGCGTTGGTAGATCAGCAGGTGAATGACATGAATCAGACGATGACGGTTCGGGAACAGGTGTCCGCGCTGGCGGACGGCCATTTGCAGGGCGAGGCGTTCGCGCGTGCGATCGAATCCGTCTGCGCCGAGGACGACTCGCGCGACGCCTGGCACGCGTACCACGTGGTGGGCGACGTGCTGCGCTCGTCGGCGCATTCGCGCTGCAGCGACACCTCGGCCTTCCTGGCGCGTTTCCAGCAGCGGCTGGCGCAGGAGCCGGTCGTGATCGCGCCGCCCGCGGCCGTGGCGCCACTGGCCGCCGTGCCGGCCGCGATGCCCGTGCGGCAACGCGCCGAGGCGGCCAACGAGCCGGTGTTCCGCTGGAAGCTGGTGGCCGGCGCCGCGTCGCTGATGGCCGTGGCGGCCATCAGCTGGACGCTGGTCGGCAACGGCGCTGCGGTGCCGAACGGCGGTGCCCAACTGGCGGCGGTGCAGCCGCCCGTGGCGAACTCGGTGCTGGCGGCCGCGGCCGGTGGCAGCGAGCTGCCGGGCAACGGCGCCCTGACGCCGACCCGCGTGCTGGTCGGCAGCGGCAATCCGCAGGTCATGCTGCGCGATCCGCGCCTTGACCAGCTGCTCGAAGCCCACCAGCAGGCCGGTGGCGCATCGCAAATGCCGTCCGGTTTCCTGCGCAACGCCACCTTCGAGGGCCCCACGCGCTGATTGCGCGACCGTCGCCGCCTGCAATGACCGTTGTTCACATGCCGATTTCCGCACGCACCCTGGTGCTCGCGTTTGCTGTTCTTTGCCTGGGGCAGATGGCCACCGCGCAGACCCGCTACGGTGCGGCGAACACGAAGAGCGTGCCCTCGGCGCAGACCGACGAACCGCCGGCCATGGGCGTGACCGAGTGGCTGCAGCGCATGCATGCGGGCGCACGGCAGCGCAGCTACGTGGGCACCTTCGTGGTGTCGGCGCCAGGTGGCGATCTGTCGAGCGCGCGCATCTGGCATGTGCGCGACGGCGATCACCAGCTGGAGCGCATCGAAGCGCTGTCGGGCCCGCCGCGCTCGACCTTCCGGCGCAACCGCAACGTGATGACCTTCCTGCCCGAGGCGAAGGTCGTGAAGGTCGAGAAGCGCGAGAACCTCGACCTCTTCCCCAACCTGCCCGACAAGCCCGATTCGTCGGTGGGCGACTACTACGACGTGCGCGCCATCGGCAAGGACCGCGTCGCGGGCTTCGATGCCGACGTGGTGCAGCTGGTGCCGCGCGACGGCCTGCGCTTCGGCTACCGCATCTGGAGCGAACGCCGCTCCGGCCTCGTGGTGAAGCTCCAGACCGTCGACAGCGACACCCGCGTGGTCGAGCAGTCGGCGTTCTCCGAGCTGCAGCTCGATGCGCCCGTGAAGGCGCAGGCGCTGGCGCAGATGATGGCCAACACGAACGGCTACCGCATCGAGAAGCTCGAACTCGAGCGCAGCACGGCGCAGGACGAAGGCTGGATGCTGCGCACACCCGTGGCCGGATTCAAGCCCCGAAGCTTCTTCCGGCGCCCCGCGCTGCCCGCCGGCGACGGCAAGCCGCCCAAGCCCGAGGCAACCACCGTCCAGTGGACCTTCTCCGACGGCCTGGCGACGGTCTCGCTCTTCATCGAACGCTACGACCCCGCGCGCACGCCAGGCGATGGCGTGCTGACCATCGGTGCCACCAACGCGATCCGCCGGCGACTGCCCGCACCGGCCAGCGACTGGTGGCTGACCGCGGTCGGCGAGGTGCCGCAGCAGACGCTCAATGCCTTTGCCCAGAGCCTCGCGCGCACGCGCTGACGGGCGATGCGCTGACGCCGTGCAGGCGTTCGGGCTGAACCAAGCCGGCGCCGGGTACTCATAGCCTCTGTCGTTATTTGCAGCTCTGTTCTTTTGGAAAGACAACCGATGATGTTCAAAGTCGAGGGACACAAGCTTCGTTCCGGTCTGCTGGCCTTTGCGCTGGCGCTGACGGCCGGCGCCACTTTCCTGCCGGTCGAGTCGGTGCATGCGCAGACGCGCACGCTGCCCGACTTCACCGACCTGGTCGACCAGGTCGGTCCGTCCGTGGTCAACATCCGCACCGTCGAGAAGGTCGCGCAGCGCGGCGGCGGCAACGGCGAGATGGACGAGGAGATGCAGGAGTTCTTCCGCCGCTTCTTCGGCCAGCCGCTGCCGGGCACGCCGCGCCAGGGGCCGCGTCCGAACCGTCCGCAGCAGGAAGAAGAGCGTCCGCGCGGCGTGGGCTCGGGCTTCATCCTGACGGGCGACGGCTACGTCATGACCAACGCACACGTGGTGGAAGACGCCTCCGAGGTGCTGGTCACGCTGCCCGACAAGCGCGAGTTCAAGGCCAAGATCATCGGTGCCGACAAGCGCACCGACGTGGCCGTGGTGAAGATCGAAGCCACGGGCCTGCCCGCGGTGAAGGTGGGCGACATCTCCAAGCTGCGCGTGGGCGAGTGGGTGATGGCGATCGGCTCGCCCTTCGGCCTGGAGAACACCGTCACGGCCGGCATCGTGAGCGCCAAGCAGCGCGACACGGGCGAGTACCTGCCGTTCATCCAGACCGACGTGGCCATCAACCCCGGCAACTCGGGCGGCCCGCTGATCAACATGCGCGGCGAAGTGGTGGGTATCAACAGCCAGATCTATTCGCGTTCGGGCGGCTTCATGGGCATCTCGTTCTCGATCCCGATCGACGAGGCGATCCGCGTCAGCGAGCAGCTGCGCACCTCGGGGCGCGTCTCGCGCGGGCGCATCGGCGTGCAGATCGACCAGGTCACCAAGGACGTGGCTGAAGCCATCGGCCTGGGCAAGGCGCAGGGCGCGCTGGTGCGCGGCGTCGAAGCCGGGTCGCCGGGCGAGAAGGCCGGCGTGGAGCCGGGCGACGTCATCACCAAGTTCGACGGCAAGGCGATCGAAAAGCCGAGCGACCTGCCGCGCCTCGTGGGCAACACCAAGCCGGGCACCAAGAGCACGCTGACCGTGTTCCGCCGCGGCAGCTCGCGCGACCTCAGCGTGACCATCGCCGAGATCGAGCCCGACAAGCCCGCCAAGCGCGCAACCGACCGCGACGAGCCGGCTGCGAAGCCGTCTGCTTCCGCGGCCCTCAAGTCGCTCGGCCTCGCGGTCAGCGACCTCAGCGATGCGCAGAAGAAAGAGCTCAAGCTGAAGGGCGGCGTGAAGGTCGATGCCGCCAACGACGCCGCGGCACGGGCCGGCCTGCGTGAGGGTGACGTCATCCTCGCGGTGGGCAATCTCGAGGTGGCGAATGCCCGCGAATTCGAGGCGGCGGTCGCCAAGGCGGACAAGGCCAAGTCGCTCAGCGTGCTCTACCGCCGGGGCGACTGGGCGCAGTACGCCCTGATCCGACCCGCACGCTGATACGGCGGCGGCGTCAAGTGGCCCCACCCGGCAGTCGGGTTTGGGGCCATTTTTTCGAGGTGTTTACGACGCTTCGGCGCCGGCCTCTAAAAAAATCCGGGGCCTCGAAAACGACAAGATTTGTTTGCGTTCACTAACTTATAAAAGGGCTAAGGACGAATTTCGGTAGAATAGACAGCTCCTGGCGGCCAGTCAGCGCATAAAGAGGGCGATGGCCTTCACGATGCGAGATGTCACACAGCCGTCCACCGGTGCTCCACAGATCGCCCACAAGTTGTTCAGCTACTGCTCCACCGATCCTGTTGATAAGTTGTGAGTATCTTTGATGTTGTGGACCTGCAACGAGCCCTTTGGACCCTGTTCCCGGATGTACGTGCTTCCCTTTTTGCCTACAATGAAGTTCCAACTACTGCAGTTGCCATTGCTTGTTGGTTCAGGGCGCGTCTCCAGAAGACGCGCCCTTTTTTCTTGGCCCCGCCCCTCGGCGCCCGAGCCAATTCAAGTACTTAAGCGTTCCCGTTGATGAATCACATCAGAAATTTTTCGATCATTGCGCACATCGATCATGGCAAGTCGACGCTCGCAGACCGTTTGATCCAACGTTGCGGCGGCCTCGCGGAACGCGAGATGGAAGCGCAGGTGCTCGACTCGATGGACATCGAAAAAGAGCGTGGGATAACCATCAAGGCGCAGACCGCCGCGCTGCACTACAAGGCACGCGATGGACAGGTCTACAACCTCAATCTGATCGACACGCCGGGCCACGTCGACTTCTCGTACGAAGTGAGCCGCTCGCTGTCGGCATGTGAAGGCGCATTGCTCGTTGTCGACGCATCGCAAGGCGTCGAAGCGCAGACGGTGGCCAACTGCTACACCGCGCTCGACCTCGGCGTCGAAGTGATCCCGGTGCTCAACAAGATCGATCTGCCGAACGCAGACCTCGACAACGCGCGCACCGAAATCGAAGACGTGATCGGCATCGACGCGACCGACGCGATTCCGTGCTCCGCAAAAACCGGCGTCGGCATCGACGACATCCTCGAGACCATCGTCGCGCGCATGCCCGCACCGCGCGGCAATCCCGACGGCCCGCTGCGCGCGATGATCATCGACAGCTGGTTCGACCCGTACGTCGGCGTCGTGATGCTGGTGCGCGTGGTCGACGGTCGCCTCGTGAAGGGCGAGCGCATCAAGATGATGGCGTCGGGTGCGATGTACAACGCCGACAGCATCGGCGTCTTCACGCCCGCCAACGAAGCGCGCGCGTCGCTCGAAGCCGGCGAGGTGGGCTACATCATCGCGGGCATCAAGGAGCTGCAGGCGGCCAAGGTCGGCGACACGGTCACGCTGATCCGGCCCGGCACCGGCGGCGCCGCCGCCACGGCCACCGAGGCGCTGCCCGGCTTCAAGGAAATCCAGCCGCAGGTGTTCGCGGGCCTGTACCCGACCGAAGCCAGCGAGTACGACTCGCTGCGCGACGCGCTCGAGAAGCTCAAGCTCAACGATTCGTCGCTGCGCTACGAACCCGAAGTGAGCCAGGCGCTGGGCTTCGGCTTCCGCTGCGGCTTCCTGGGCCTGCTGCACATGGAGATCGTGCAGGAGCGCCTGGAGCGCGAGTTCGACCAGGACCTGATCACGACCGCGCCCAGCGTGGTCTACCAGGTGGTGCGCAACGACGGCGAAGTGATCATGGTCGAGAACCCGTCCAAGATGCCCGACGTCGGCAAGATGGCGGAAATCCGCGAGCCCATCGTCACCGTGCACCTGTACATGCCGCAGGAATACGTCGGCTCCGTCATGACGCTGGCCAACCAGAAGCGCGGCGTGCAGCTGAACATGGCCTACCACGGCCGCCAGGTCATGCTGACCTACGAGATGCCGCTGGGCGAGATCGTGCTCGACTTCTTCGACAAGCTGAAGTCGGTGAGCCGCGGCTACGCCTCCATGGACTACGAGTTCAAGGAGTACCGCGCCTCCGACGTGGTGAAGGTCGACATCCTGCTCAACGGCGACAAGGTCGATGCGCTGTCGATCATCGTGCACCGCAGCCAGTCGCAGTACCGCGGCCGGGCGGTGGTGTCGAAGATGCGCGAGATCATTTCGCGCCAGATGTACGACGTGGCGATCCAGGCGGCCATCGGGGTCACGATCATTGCGCGTGAGACAATCAAGGCACTTCGCAAGAACGTGCTCGCCAAGTGCTACGGCGGCGACATCTCCCGCAAGAAGAAGCTGCTCGAGAAGCAGAAGGCGGGCAAGAAAAGAATGAAGCAGATCGGCTCCGTCGAAGTCCCGCAAGAGGCCTTCCTCGCGATTCTGCAAGTCGAAGACTGATCACCACGAACATGGCATACCTCACCACCCTGGTTCTCGCGGCGTTCGCCAGCTACGTCGGCGCCTGGTATTTCGGCGCGCTCGAAGGCAACTTCGCGCTGCTGCTGTTCGTGGCCACGGTGGTCACCGGGGTCTACTGGCTGGCCGAGCGCTTCTACTTCCTGCCGCAGCGCGAACGCGCCGCCGCCACGCTCGAGAGCTCCATCGCCGAACGCAACACGCGGCTGGCGGGGCAGGGCATCACCCAGGTCGACACCACCGACGCCAAGGCCAGCGAGCGCCTGCTGATGCAGCCCTGGTGGCTCGACTGGACGGCGGGCCTGTTCCCCGTGATCCTGGTGGTGTTCCTGCTGCGCTCGTTCCTGTACGAGCCCTTCAAGATTCCCTCGGGCTCGATGATGCCCACGCTGCTGACCGGCGACCTGATCCTGGTCAACAAGTTCACCTACGGCCTGCGCCTGCCGGTCGTCAACACCAAGCTCACCGACGGCACGCCGCTGGCGCGCGGCGACGTGGTGGTGTTCCGCTACCCGCCCAAGCCCAGCATGGACTACATCAAGCGCGTGGTCGGCATCCCGGGCGACGAGGTGGCCTACCTGAACAAGAAGCTCACGATCAACGGCCAGCCGGTGGGCAAGGCCCCGATCGCCGACTACCTCGATGGCGAGTCGATGCGCATCCTGAAGCAGTTCGACGAAGACCTCGGCGGCAAGCAGCACAAGATCCTCAACGACGAGAACGCCCCCGCCTTCGTGCCGGGTGCCAGCGACTTCCCGTTCCGCGAGAACTGCCGCTACTCGGTCGAGGGCGTGGTGTGCAAGGTGCCCGAAGGCAACTACTTCATGATGGGCGACAACCGCGATAATTCGGCCGATTCCCGTTTCTGGGGATTCGTACCGGACAAGAACATCGTGGGCAGGGCCTTCTTCGTCTGGATGAACTTCGGCGATCTCGGTCGCATCGGTCCGTTTCAATAATTAATCAACAGTCAACGTTACTGTTCGAGGGGTAAGAGGGCATGAGAACCAACAGTCGGTCCGTCCGTGGCAGTGCCGCGCACCAGCGCGGCATCTCGTTCATCGGCCTGGTGTTCGTCGCGGCGGTGCTGGGCTGCGTGGGCGTTGTCGTCGCGCAGGTCATTCCGACGCTGATCGAATGGCAGGCCATCGACAAGGCCGCCAACAAGGCCAAGGAAGGCGCCACGGTGCCCGAGATCCGCGCGATCTTCGACCGTGCCCAGGCCATCGACGACTTCAAGTCGGTCAGCGGCCGGGACCTCGAGATCAAGAAGGTGGGCGACAAGGTCGTCGTGTCGTATGCGTACGAGCGCGAGATCCCCCTGTTCGGGCCGGCCTACCTGACGCTCAAATACAAGGGCGCGTCCCGCTGACCGCGGTGTCGAACAAGAAGGTGGACGGCAGCCTCGTCGCGCTGCAGGCGCGCCTTCAGTACACGTTCTCGGACCCGCGCCTGCTCCAGCTCGCGCTCACGCACCGCAGTTTCTCGGCCGACCACAACGAGCGCCTCGAGTTTCTCGGCGACTCGGTGCTGAACCTGGCCGTCTCGCACCTGCTGTACATCCGTCTCTCGGAACTGCCCGAGGGCGACCTGTCGCGCGTGCGGGCCAACCTGGTCAAGCAGGACACGCTGCACCGGCTCGCGCTGGGGCTGGCGCTGTCGCCGCTGCTGCGCCTGGGCGAAGGCGAGGCCCGCTCGGGCGGCCCGAACCGGCCCTCCATCCTGGCCGACGCGCTCGAAGCGCTGATCGGCGCGGTCTACCTGGACGCCGGCTTTGCCGCCGCGCAGGCGCTGGTGCACCGGCTCTACGAGGCGGTCGAGATCAATCCGCGCATGGAAGCCGCCGCGAAAGACCCGAAGACCGAATTGCAGGAATGGCTGCAGGGCCACAAAATGAAGCTGCCGGTGTACCGCGTGGCAGCGACGCTGGGTGCAGCGCACAAGCAGACCTTCGATGTCGAGTGCGAGGTGCCCGAGCTGGGCCTTCGCGAGCGCGGCATCGGCGGCTCGCGCCGCGCCGGCGAGCAAGCTGCCGCGGCCGCCATGTTGATCCGGCTCAAGGCACGCGGCGCCGCGTGAAATCAGAATGAACGATGTAACCAATCCCGCAGCGGGACCCGAAGACACCGCAGGCGACACGCCTGCCACCGGGCCGCAGCACTGCGGCCTGATCGCCATCGTCGGCAAGCCCAATGTGGGCAAGTCGACGCTGCTCAATGCGCTGGTCGGCCAGAAGATCAGCATCACCTCGCGCAAGGCGCAGACCACGCGCCACCGCATCACCGGCATGCGCACGCTGGGCGCCACGCAGTTCGTGTTCGTCGATACGCCGGGTTTTCAGACCCTGCATGCCAACGCGCTGAACAAGTCGCTCAACAAGACCGTGCAGGGCGCGGTCGGCGACGTCGACCTGATCCTGTTCGTGGTCGAGGCCGGCAGCTTCACGCCGGCCGACGAGCGCGTGCTCAAGCTGCTGGGCAAGGGCATCCCCACGGTGCTGCTGGCCAACAAGCTGGACAACGTGCACCGCCGCGGCGACATCGCGCCCTGGCTGCAGACGATGCAGGCCAAGCACAGCTTCGCCGAATTCGTGCCGATGTCGGCCAAGAACTCGAAGGACGTCGAGCGCCTGTTCGGCATCTGCGAGAAATACCTGCCCGAGCAGCCCTGGTTCTACGACGAAGACGAGCTCACCGACCGCAGCGAGAAATTCCTCGCCGGCGAGCTGGTGCGCGAAAAGCTCTTCCGCCTCACGGGCGACGAGCTGCCCTACACCTCGACCGTCATCATCGACAAGTTCGAGGAAGAGCCGCCCCAGAAGAAGGGCCAGAAGCGCCTGCTGCGCATCGCCGCCACCATCGTGGTCGAGCGCGACGGCCACAAGGCCATGGTGATCGGCGACAAGGGCGAGCGCATCAAGCGCATCGGCATGGAAACCCGCGTCGAGCTCGAGAAGCTGGCCGACGCCAAGGTGTTCCTCGAGCTGTGGGTGAAGGTGCGCTCGGGCTGGGCCGACGACGAGGCCCGCGTGCGCTCCTTCGGCTACGAATGAAGTGGCCGCCGCTCATCGCGTTTCGCATGAACCGGCTTACGTGCTCCATCGCTACGACTGGAGCGAGTCGAGCCTGATCCTCGAAGTCTTCACCCGCCACCACGGGCGCATCGCGCTCGTGGCCAAGGGGGCGAAGCGGCCGAGTTCCAATTTCCGTCCCGTGCTGCTGCCGCTGCAGCCGCTGCAGCTCAACTACGGCGGCGACGCCGAGATCCGCACGCTCAAAGGCGCCGAATGGATGGGCGGCCACGTCATGCCGACCGGCGAGGCGCTGCTCTCGGGCTACTACGTCAACGAACTGCTGCTGCGCCTGCTGGCGCGCGACGACGCGCACGAGGCGCTGTTCGACGCCTACGCCGGCGTGGTGCAGGTGCTGGCCGGCGACCACGCGGGCGCCCAGGCCGCGACGCAGGCCGCCGCGCTGCGCGCCTTCGAGCTGCTGCTGTTGCGCTCGGTCGGCCTGCTGCCCTCGCTCGACGTGCAGACGCTCACCCTGGAGCCGCTGGCGGCCCGCACGCGCTACACCCTCGTGCCCGAAGCCGGCCTGCGCCAGGCGGCCAAGGACGAGGCCGCGCTGGCCGGCGCCGACTGGCAGGTGCTGCAGAGCGTGCTCGACGACCGCACGCCGTTCACCGCCACCCTGCGCGAGGTCGCGACGATGAACGCCGGCAGCAACAGTGCCCTGCGCAACCAGCTGCGGGCCTTGCTCAACTACCATTGCGGCGTGACCACGCTGCGCACGCGGCAAATGATGAGAGA
>RCUK01000322.1_pt1 | contig 49454 bp, 30 predicted proteins | sample 2166381 | NCBI WGS metagenome assembly RCUK01 (sample SAMN09932809, study PRJNA488358) | compost metagenome | isolation source: compost soil in an enriched community | place: Germany: Experimental Botanical Garden | reverse complement strand
ATTGTGGCGTAACAGCGAAATACTGCAAACTGCCGTCAATATTACTCACAAAGGTTTGCTTATGGGTTGACGAACCCACTAAAGCTTCAATTACAATAACTTTCTGGTCTACCTGGGTATTGCCCTGCAACAATTGTAATTCGATATTGTAATTGCCCGGGTTTACCACAGCGCTTGCATCTATTTCAAATACCACCTTTCGCATGCTCAGTTTCGGAATGCGCGCAATGGCTACCTCGCGCTGCTTACCGTTCAAAATGGTTTTGAAACGTAAATTATTATAATCTTTTAACGATGAATTGCTTACAGTGAGGGCGCCTTTGAGTACGTCATTTTTCTCGTTAAGCACAATACTGGGCGAAGTAATATCGTCGGTATGAATTAATAGTTTTTTAGCGTTAACAATAATCATCGGCAGTACACTGGCACCCCGTACATAAAGCTCGTTTACACCCTTTTTTAGTTGAACAGGAATATTCATATAACCCGATGCATAAGGATCGCCCATGTGTGGCGTACCATTAAAAAATATACTATTGCCCCCAATAACATTTAAAATTGCAGTTTGTGCTGCGCCTGAAGTGTAAGTAAGGTAAATATAATCAGACCCGCGGTCTACCCCACCCGGATTGAGGAAGGGATTACTCGTTGCTTGAAACGATCTCCTCGAAAAGGCACTAAAACGACCATTGGCATCAGCTTTAATGGCTTTCCACAGTACTTTTTCGCCATTTTTTCCGGTCGAAAATTCGCCGTTTTCTACCGGTACCTGCAATTGTTGGTTAGCCATTTTCCAGGCCAGCAAATCGGTGTACACGGCTTCGCGACCATAGCGGCTGCCACTGGCTACCGTTAGAGCTTTTTCGAATTTGAGGGTATCTTGCGCAAAGGTGTTTGCAGCAACAAACAGGGCAATTAAAAAAAGTAAGTTTTTTAACATAAATCGTTTTATAAAGTGGGCCAGGTTAAAATTCAATCCATTTTAAACAATTTCCATCGGCTGCATTCAAGCCACCATTCAGGAAAATAAAGGCAATAAATTTGGTTTAGCTGTTAGGGTTTGTGGTATAAGCCAAATGTATTAAAACTTGCAGGTTTTAGCAAAATCTATACGTACCAAAAAAATGTTTTTTCAAGGTTGAAATAGAATCCCTATAATTGTTTATTATTTCAAATTAACATGATACAAAGAATACAATCGATATGGCTTTTCTTAGCCGCTTTAACCCTGATCTTAATGTTGTTTTTACCTATTGCCAGCAAAGAAATTGCCGGAACGGAATCAGCAGTATACACCAGCGGTTTATTTCAGATAATTGCCGGTAAAGCGGGTTCGCCATTCAAAATCATATCATTTCTACCTTTACTTATTACCAACATTGCCATCGCGATTATCTGTTTCGTTAATATCTTCAATTTCAGAAAGCGCAGTTTTCAAAAAAGGTTTGCCATTCTTTCGATTGTACTAATCGGCGGTTTTGCTTTTTGGTGCAGCATTTACGCCCAAAAATTACCTGGTGGTATTGAAGGGGCGGCTTTTGGTATTGGAGCCTATCTTCCGGCTATTGCTATCTTATTTATTGTACTGGCCATTTTTGGGATTAATAAAGATGAAAGACTGATCAGGTCGGCAGAAAGGCTGCGATAGCAGCTGTTGGCGTTTCATCAAAAAATCAAATCGCAAGGCCCATTCCCGATGCCGATTTAAAGCCCTGCCACCGTACATTTTCCATCATCCGTCATCCACCCTTCCTTACTTCCTTATTTCCAAATAATTAGCTCCAAAAACTATTTACTTGATTATCTGTGAAATACGGAATATTAACCGTACCTTTGCGGCTCAATTAAAAAATAAAAGACGAATGACAAACCCATTTCAATTATTGGGGATAAGTGATGACGTCGTTAATGCCGTAAAGGACCTTGGATTCGAAAATCCAACGCCGATTCAGGAGCAAAGTATTCCTGTACTGTTAGAAGGCACTAATGATTTTGTTGGTTTGGCCCAAACAGGAACAGGAAAAACAGCCGCATTTGGTTTGCCGCTGTTAGAACTAATCGATTTTAAAGTAAATAAACCACAGGCATTGATTTTATGCCCTACCCGTGAGTTATGTTTACAGATCGCTAACGACCTTAAAAACTTTTCTAAAAATGTTGCTAATGCCCACGTTGTTGCCGTTTATGGTGGCGCGAACATTATGCAACAACTACGCGAAATACGCCAAGGCGTTCAAATCGTAGTGGCCACGCCCGGCCGTATGTTGGATATCATTGGCCGTAAAGCCATTGATTTTTCAAACGTTAAATATGTTGTGCTTGATGAAGCTGACGAGATGTTGAACATGGGTTTCCAGGACGATATCAACGACATTTTATCAACTACTCCTGATGACAAAAAAACCTGGTTATTCTCGGCTACTATGCCTTCAGAAGTTCGCCGTATAGCTAAAAACTATATGGATAACCCTGTAGAATTAACCATGGGCACAAAAAATACAGGTAACGTAAACATCGAACACGAATATTATATTGTTCGTGCCCGCGATAAATATGCTGCCTTAAAACGTATTGTAGATTTTAACCCTGATATTTTCGGTGTTGTTTTCTGTAAAACGAAGTTAGATACTCAGGATATTGCTGAGCATTTAATTAAAGATGGTTACAATGCTGATGCTTTACACGGCGATTTATCGCAACAACAACGTGATAAAGTAATGCAACGTTTCCGCGAGCGTAACATGCAGTTGTTAATTGCTACTGATGTTGCTGCACGTGGTATCGACGTTAACAATGTAACACACGTAGTTAACTATTCGTTACCTGATGAGATTGAAAGTTATACCCACCGTTCGGGCCGTACTGGCCGTGCAGGTAAAACCGGTATTTCGATCTGTATCATCAACTCTAAAGAACTGGGCAAAATCCGTCAGTTAGAGCGCATTATTGGTAAACAATTTACCAAAGCTGAGCTTCCTACAGGTTTTGACGTTTGCGAAAAACAATTGTTCTCTTTGGTACACAAAGTACACAATGTAGAGGTTAACAACGAACAGATTGATCAGTACATCCCACGTATTATGGATGAGTTTGCTGATTTAACCAAAGAAGAAGTAATTAAACGTTTTGCCTCTTTAGAGTTTAACCGTTTCTTAGATTACTATTCGAAAGCACCTGATTTAAATGCAGCTGTTGGAGATGAGCGTGGTGAAAGAGGTGAGCGTGGCGAAAGACGCGGACGTGGTAGTGAAGGTTACACCCGTTTATTTATCAACTTAGGTTCGGTAGATGAATTTACCCGTGGCGATATGTTATCATTTATCTGTAATAATGGCAAAATTGGTGGCAAAAGCGTTGGTAAGATTGATTTAAAAGGTGTTTTCTCTTTCTTTGAAGTAGAAGATGCTGTTGCCGACAAAGTTTTTGAAGGCTTTAAATCAGTTGAATTTAACGGTCGTCAGGTACGTATCGAGAAAAGTGGTGATGGTGGTCGTGGCGAAGGTGCAGGCGAAAGACGCGGTGGTGGTGAAAGACGTAGCGGTGGTTTCGGCGGCGAACGCAGAAGCGGCGGTGGCGGTGGTTACCGTGGCGGCGACAGAAGATCAGGCGGCGGTAGCGGAAGACGTGAAGGTGGAAACAGTGGTGGCGGTTTCAGAGATTTCTCTGGACGTAGCCGTGATGATAAAGGTGGCAACGCTGGTGGTGGACGCAGAGAAGGCGGAAACCGTGAAGGTGGTGAGCGCCGTAAAAAATGGTAAATCACTAAACCAAATATTTTTACAAGCCGTCCCGATTTTCGGGGCGGCTTTTTTTTGCCCGAGAAACCTGTTTAACTTACCCCTTCCCAAGCAACCTGATTTTCTACCTAAACAAAATTGATTTATATTGCTTTCCTAAACTACGTTTATGAAGAAAACCTTTTTCCTCAGCATACTCATTCTAATACTCATTTCATGTAGTCCGGTAAAAAAAGTGTTAAATGCGGGGAGATTAAAACAATCTGAATTTAACGAAAAAATCGCTTTCAACTTCGAAACTGGCGTACCTATCATTGAAGTGAGTATTGCTGGTAAAAGCTATCATTTTTTGTTAGATACCGGAGCCCCAACAGCCATATCTCCGACTTTAGCACAAACATTAAACCTCAGTCCTGCAACAAGTTCCAAAAGTTCCGATTCGCAGGGGTATAAGAAAAAAGAAACTGTTGTAGTTATTCCTGAAATTAAAATTGGCAAACTGGTTTTCGAAAATACAGGAGCTTTGGTTATCGAGATGCGCAGCGTTTTTCAAATGAAATGTTTAAATGTTGATGGCATTATTGGGGCAAACCAAATGGCCAATGCGATATGGCAGCTCGATTATGCCAATAAATTGATTTCAATAAGTGATAATATGGCTAACTTCAATACGGCTGCCAGCACAAAGATTATAGATTTTTTACCTATAAAAATTCAAAAGACACCCCTGATCCCCGTTCAAATCGGCAACAAAACGAGCTACATAACATTCGATACAGGCTCGAACGGAAATTTAGATTTATCTCGGTTTAAATACTCGGACGTGATTAATAGTTTTAAGCAGGTAAATGCTACAGGAATTAGCGGAGTGGGTATTTATGGAGCCGCTAAACACTCGACTACTACCTATGCAAAGGTTCCGGAAATAAATATCGGCACTTTGAGCTTAAAAGATCAGGTTATTTTATTCGCAGATGGCAAATCGAGCAACATTGGCAACGATTTTTTACAGCACTATAAAGTCATCATCAATTGGCAAACCCATAAAATATACCTAACCGGCGAAAACCATTACAACCTTTCCAAATTAAACCGCTTTGGCATTGCGATTAGCTATTCGGGAAATAAAGCTTTTGTAAATGCAATTTTCGAAAATACCGACGCAGCTGTTTCAGGCATACAGGTTAATGATGAAATAGTACAAATTGATAATCATATCATTGCTGCTTTTACCGAAACAGATGCGTGTAATTTCACATTTAACAATATTCTAAAAGGAAAAGATGAGGCAAAAGTGACCATATTAAGGGCTGACAAAAGAATCGATTATAATTTAAAACGCTCCGTTTTGCTCGAGTGAAATGGGTAATCTTTTAGAAATTTTACCTTTCACTGTACAGTGTCTCTTTATTTTAGATCAATCCTATTAATTGGAGTTGAATATCTTGCTTTTGAATGAAATTAACCATGTTTTTACATTCAATTCAGCCTGCAAAATATTATATTTAACGTTTATCAGTACAACCAAATATTATGCGTTATTTAAAGCTTTTTATTACTTTCTTCCTGTTAACAACAGGCTTCAATCTTTCTGCACAACAAACAACTTCAAACCAAAAAATGCAATGGTTTGCCGATGCCAAACTGGGTATTTTTATTCACTGGGGTATCTATTCAGTTAATGGAATTTCTGAATCGTGGTCTTTTTTTAACAACTACATTAACCACGATGCATACATGAAACAGCTGAACGGTTTTAATGCCGCCAAGTACCAGCCAACAGAATGGGTAAGCCTGATTAAAGAAAGTGGGGCCAAATATGCCGTAATTACCACGAAACATCATGATGGTGTGGCGCTATGGGACAGTAAAATGCCGAATGCTACCACCACGGTAAAACATAGTGCTGCAAAAAAAGATCTAATTACGCCATTTGTTGCCGATCTGAAAAAATCAGGATTAAAAACCGGTTTATACTTTTCATTACCAGATTGGAGTTATACAGATTATGATGGCTTTACGCGCGATAGAAAACGTTACGATTATAAACAAGACCCTGTGCGCTTTAAAAAATTTCAAAACTATTTCCAGGGACAGTTAAATGAGCTTTCTAACCAATACAACCCGGATTTGGTGTGGTTTGATGGAGATTGGGAACATAGCGGCGAAGAATGGCAGGCTAAAAACATATTGGAAAACTTACGTAAAGTGAATCCAAATGTCATTATTAATTCGCGCTTAAACGGACATGGCGACTACGATACGCCAGAGCAAGGTGTACCAGTAGTAAGACCCGCTTCGCCAGAATGGGAGCTTTGTTATACCATGAACGATTCGTGGGGATACCAGCCTTATGATAACCACTACAAATCGCCGAATATGATTATCCGTACCCTGGTTGATTGTATCAGTATGGGCGGGAATTTATTGCTTGATATCGGTCCAAAAGCCGACGGAACGATTGCTCCCGAACAGGTTAAAATTTTAAAAGGCCTGGGCCGCTGGACTCAAAAACATGCAGAGGCCATTTATGGCACACAGGCCGGCATCCCGGCTGGGCATATTGTTGGTAAAACAACCTTATCTAAAAATAAAGATGTATTGTACTTATATCTAGACTATAAAACCAAAAACGGGATTTTACTTTCAGGTATAAAATCAAAAATAAACAAGATTGAAGTGGTTGGAAACAAAGCACAGCCATATACAATTAAATTAAATGAAACAGATTATCTCCTTAATTTTAAGGAAGCAGATTTTGACAGTGATGTAACCGTAGTAAAAGTATCGCTAAATGGCCCCATCCAGCTCGCTGAAGATAAACAGGAAACGCTTGCATTAGCAGACTTATACGCTGCTCCAAAACAGCGCGGCTTAACCAATTTAAACCTGAGCAAACTGGCTGCTAATTTAAATGCAGGTATAAATGTATTTCAAAATACCAGTTTACCTGTTGATGGTTTAGATTTTAATCCGGGAATTAATAATGTAGACCAAAAAATCAGCAACTGGGTAATTAAAAATGCCGAAGCGCTTTACAAAACCGGGAAAGGAATACCTGCTGGTCATTACCAAGGGAACACCGCCCTTTCTGCCGATAAACAGACGCTTTACCTTTTTGTTGAAGGAAAACCGACGGGCCCTGTTGCGATAAAAGGTTTAAAAAACACAATTAGCAGGATCAGGGTAGTTGGCGAAGGTACCATGCTGAATCATGAAATTTACAACAAACTGTACTGGAGCAAAATACCCGGTATTGTTTACATCCCGATACCGGAAGACAAATTAGATAACGAACTAACAGTGATTGCTGTACTTTTAGATGGGCCGATTGATTTATACCGCGAAAAAGTTGGGGCAATAGAAAGCAATCTGTAATTATTTAACAAATGTAAAATAGTTAGCGCACTTTACGTTTATCCTTAAATTGCATTACTTTCGCACATCATGCAGGCAAAATATATCTCATATCATGAAACCGGATCGTTTTCAAAACTGGTTTTAGATTATATTAACAACGAAGAACAGCTTAAAGCTTTTTACAGTTACCGCCCCGATATGGCGGGTTTAGCCAGTGCAATTGAGCATAGAGATTTTTTGGGTAACCGGACTACTTTAGTGCAGGTTTTACAAGATCAGTACCAACATTTACAGCCCAATAAATCGGTTACCAAAAATATAGAGCTTTTAGGCCTCGATAATACTTTTACCGTAACTACCGGTCACCAGTTAAACCTGTTTACCGGCCCGCTTTATTTCATTTACAAAATTGTAACCACTATAAATTTAGCCATCGAGCTGAAAATTGCACATCCTGACAAAAACTTTGTACCGGTTTACTGGATGGCGACAGAAGATCACGATTTTGATGAGATAAACCATGTGAGTGTTGATGAGAAAAACATCAGCTGGATACAACAAACCAATGGTGCAACAGGCAGGTTAAGCACTAAAACTGTGGCCGCAGCAGTAACGGCCTATAAAGGTTACCTAGGCATTTCGAGAAATGGAAAACGGATTGCCAAACTGGTTGAACAAGCCTACCTGCAACATGATAACCTGGCCTATGCCACCCGCTTTTTGGTGAATAACCTCTTCGAAAAATACGGATTGGTAATTGTAAATGCCGATGATGCACGCCTGAAGAAACAATTTGCAAATATCATTGCCGAAGACATTATACAGCACAACAGCGCCCGGAATATTGATAATAGCTCCGAAAGCCTCGAAAATTTAGGTTATAAAACCCAGGTGAACGGTCGCGATATTAATTTCTTTTATCTGAACGATAACCTGCGTGAACGTTTGATTTTTGAACAGGGCAAATATCAGGTAAACCATACCGATATCAGTTTTACTGAAGCTGAATTATTGGCCGAGATCGAATCGAACCCCGAAAGGTTTAGTCCGAATGTAGTGATGAGACCGATGTACCAGGAGGTAATTTTACCCAACATTGCCTACATTGGTGGTGGTGCCGAGGTAGCATACTGGATGCAGTTAAAAGCTAATTTCGATTATTATAAAGTAGATTTTCCGGTTCTATTGTTGCGCAATTCGGCCTTGCTGATTGATAAACGCAGTGCAGAAAATTTATATAAACTGGGTTTTTCTTTAGAAGATATTTTCCTACCGGTTGAAGAGCTGAAAAACATTTGGGTAAAGCGGAATACCACTGCTGAGTTAAGTTTAGCCGACGAAACCAGGGCTATTAACAGCATTTTTGATCAGATTAAGTTAAACGCATACAAAATAGATAAAACTTTATCGGTTTCTACTGATACAGCCAAACAACGCACTAATCATTTGCTGGCCAACCTGGAAAAAAAACTATTCAGGGCCGAAAAACGCAAACACGAAATGGCCTTGCTGCAGATAGATAATGTTAAAAAAAGGCTTTTCCCGAATGGTACATTACAAGAACGCATTCTGAATATTGCTCCGATGTACGTCAACTACGGAGAAGATTTTCTATCCTCTTGTATTGAAAACTTTGAACCCCTGGGCGGCGATTTTACTGTATTACTACCTTAAGCTAAAAGCAAACAGACTGAAGACTAAAGCTTAAAGCAAAATTTCCTGATTTCTCCTATTTGATATTAAAAAATGAACTTCATCACCTTTTCTGAAACCAAACTAAGAGCATTTACCCACAGCGTTTTTAAAAAAATGGGTTGTTCAGATGCACATGCCGAATTAGCTACCGATGTTTTGATCCGTTCAGATTTGCGTGGTATCGATTCGCACGGGGTTGCGCGCTTAAGCGGTTACGTTAGGCTTTGGGAAAAGAAACGGATTAATGCTACTCCTGATATTAAAATTGTGCACGAAACCCCAACTACGGCAACCATAGATGGTGATGCCGGTTTAGGTTTGGTAGTTGCACCTTTTGCCATGCGGGTAGCGATAGAAAAGGCCGAAAAATATGGCAGTGGTTGGGTATCGGTTAAAAATTCGAACCACTATGGCATTGCAGGCTACCATGCTTTAATGGCAGTAGAAAAAGATATGATTGGCATTAGCATGACCAATGCCAGCCCACTGGTTGCCCCTACCTATGCCAACGAACGTTTATTGGGTACCAACCCCATGTGTTATGCTTTCCCGGCAGGCAAATACCCGCCAGTTATTGTTGATATGGCCACCGCTGCTGCTGCTAATGGTAAACTTGAAATTGCACAAAGGGCTAACAAAAGTATTCCGGATGGTTGGGTACAGGATAAAGCCGGCGAAAACTCGACCAATCCCAACGAACTAAAAAACGGTGGTTCACTTTTACCTTTGGGTAGTGATAAAGATCATGGCAGCCACAAAGGATATGGTTTAAGCGCAACAGTCGATATTTTATCGGCAGTGCTATCGGGTGCTAATTACGGCCCCTGGGTGCCTCCCTTTGTTGCCTTTTTAGAACCCTCGGCCAACCCCGTTGGTGAAGGGTTGGGCCACTTTTTAGGCGCAATGCGCGTAGATGGTTTCAGACCAGCCGAAGACTTTAAAAACCATCTTGATAACTGGGTAGAGCGCTTCAAAAGTGCAAAAACCATCGATCCTGATAAAAAAGTAATTATCCCGGGTGAGCCTGAACACGAATTTGAGCAGGAAAGAAAAATTAGCGGCATCCCGCTGATTGATGTGGTGGTTAATGATCTGAATGAGCTGGCTGAAAAATTAGGAATTGAAGGACTGAAATAATCCATTCTTTGTTATTGAGTTACAAACTCAATCTTATAAACCAAATTCGTAGAGACGCTACGCTTAACTCTACTGACAGAAGGCCATAACCGACAATCTTCACAGCTTAAAAATAAAAAAGCCGCAAAACTAACCAGGTCTTGCGGCAACACGTATGATTATAACCCACCATACCAGGGCTGAGAATTATCTTTATTACTTCACCGTTAGCGTTTCCTTTAACTGAAGTTCGCGGCTCGACGATCCGATCATTACCCTGAAATCTCCAGGTTCTATAACCGTTTTCAAATTGGCATTTAGCATCTGTAACATTTCGGGTTTAATTTTAAAGCTGATGGTTTTGCTTTCGCCTGCCTTAAGTTTAACACGTTCAAAGCCTTTGAGCTCTAATACAGGTCGCACTACACTCGCCAACATATCACGCAAATACAATTGTGCTACTTCTTCGCCATCTCTATCGCCAGTGTTTTTAAGGGTAAAGCTTACTGTAGTACTTTCATTTGGCTTAATTTCTTTCTTAGCCAAAGTAATATTACTGTATTCGAATGTGGTATAGCTTAAGCCATAGCCAAATGGAAACAGCGGTTCACCACTTAAGTTATTGTAATCATCTCCCCTGCCTGTAGGCTTATGGTTGTAAACAAGCGGCAATTGTGCTTCATGAACGGGATAAGTAATGGGAAGTCTTCCAGCGGGACTGTAATCGCCGAATAATGTCTCGGCTACAGCAGTACCACCTTCTTCACCCGGGTACCATACATTTAAAATAGCCGAAGCATCGTTAATCCAGTTGCCCATGGTTATAGCACTACCACCAACTAACAAAACCACTACAGGTTTGCCTGTTTTAGCCATTTCCTGAATTAATTGTTCCTGGTTGCCTGGTAGGCCAAGCATAGCCCGATCTAAAAATTCTCCCTCTTTTATTCCTGCAGCCACAACAATTACATCGGCATTTTTAGCCATTGTTTTGGCTTCTTCCAATACCTTTTTTTCCTGATCCTCTACACCATAATTCCAGAGTAGCTTAATGTAGGCGTTACCTTTTGGCTCTTTAAACTCTACTTTAATGGGATAAGCTTTACCCGCTTCAAAATTAAAAGCTTCGGTACGTGTGTGGTAGGAAGCCTTGTTCCACTGGTCTATAATTAGCTTTCCATCCAGATACAAGCGATAACCATCGTTACCGGCTAAACCGATTTGGAAAGTGCCTGTTTTTAATGCCTTAATTTCTCCCTTCCACCGTACCGAGTAATTATCTGTTGCCAGTTTCTCGTTAGGCGAATAGAGTGTCCACATGAAATCGATTTGCTTATCGGTTCTCGTTAACGTGGGATTGCCGGAGAGATCGGTTGTGTTAAAATATTCGCCGGTTAACCCTTTTCCGTTTTTCGAACTGAGGAATGTTGAGTCGATTACGGTATATTTTCTATTTTCCCTGAAGCTCCCCTGGGCGTAATTTACCTTTGTTAAATTTCCTGCCCTGGATTTTATTCCATCTAAAATGCTGATTTTGCCCTGACCGGTTCCACTGTAGCCGCCCAAACGGGCTTCTACAGCATCCTGACCCAATACCAGGATATTTTTAGGTTGCTTTAGCGGCAATACATTTGGATTATTTTTGAGTAGTACGAATGATTCTAAAGCTGATTTTTTAGCCAGTTCTTTAGCTGACAGATCTGTTAGCGATGCTTCTGCCTCCTTTTCTGAAACATAAGGATCCTCGAACAAACCTAGTTCGAATTTAGCCCTCAATACCCTCGAAACAGCATCGTCAATACGTGCCTGTGGAATACTTCCATCTAAAAATGGTGGTTTAAAGAGTTTGTAATGCTCATACTCTACCTGAAAAATAACATCCAATCCTCCGTTTAAAGCTTGCACTGTAGATTGCGCATAGTTTTTTGAAGTGTTATGCAATACATTGGCTCCTCCTACCGCACCAGCGTCAGAGATAACAAAGCCTTTAAAACCCCAATCGTGTTTCAAGGTCTTGGTCAAAAGCCAGTAATTCGAAGTTGCAGGTGTTCCGTCAACGCTGTTATAAGAAGTCATTACCGAACGGATACCTGCTTTTTTAACCCCTTCCTCAAAGGCCGGGAAGTGTATTTCTCTCAAAAACCTTTCTGTTTTCTGAATCGGGTAACTGTCTCTGCCACCATCGCCAACATTAGCGATAAGGTGTTTGGGCGTAACCACAACGTTTTCCCTTTCGACGGCATTCATAAATGCCACACCCATCACTTTGGTTAGGTATGGATCTTCACCATAAGTTTCCTCTACACGTCCCCAGCGCACATCATCGGCCATATTGATTACTGGCGCCAATATATCTCTTATGCCCCTAACCTTGGCCTCCTGTGCAATTCTTTTACCAATACTGGCCATGGTTAATGTATCAAATGTAGCCGCTAAGCCTATCGACTGTGGAAAAGCTGTGGCATTTTTTCGAACCAAACCATGCAAAGCTTCGTCAAACACCAACATCGGAATACCCAATCGGGTATTGTTAACCAGATAGCGTTGTAACTGGTTAACCTTTTTAGCCAGGGTAAAAGCGTTCTCGGTGGTATTGTAGCTTAGCAATTGCTGGGCTTCGCCTGCACCACCCGATTGCGCACTGATCTGCAGACCAAAAATTCCGTTTTTATAGTGGCCTTTTCCTATTCCATCAACATCACCCGGCACCATAAATAACTGCCAGAATTTTTCTTCCGGTGTCATTCTCGATACGAGATCTTTTACCCTTAAATCGATGCTGAGTTTTGGGTTTTTATAGGGCAAAACGGTTGTTCTTTTGTTTTGCGCATACAGACCTGCCGAGAGTAATAATGCCGAAAGTAAAAAGGTATTTCTTTTAAGGTTAAACATCACTATTCTGTTTCGGGTGTAAATGAAAAAGCCAAGGCAATTTTTTCGTCTGTTTTCGGAAAGTCGAAATGTACTTTGCCGTCAACCAGTTTCCATTTTATTTTTTGGTTATTGCTAACAAGTGTAATGGCTGTTCCTTTTTTAGGAATACTGCCTTTCCACGTAATTTCTTTAACGGGATTATTATCCAATAAACTGATGCCATAAACAGTTTTACCATCTTTACTCTGGGTAAACCAGTTTTGCCCATCATGATAGTTTTTGGTTATCCTTGTACCATATATTGCGGCACCATTTTTTGCGGTCCACTGCCCTACTTCCCCTAATCGGGTGATTACGTTATCAGGCAAAGTTCCATCGGCTTTGGGACCAATACCCAAAAGCAAACTGCCACCTTTGGCCACAATTTCTACCAGTTTATGTACTACTTCGCGCGCAGGCTTATACCTGTCGTTCGCCACAAAACCCCATGCACCACCTAATGTCATGCAGCTCTCCCATGGATAATCTAATTGTGTTTCTGGAATTTTCTGTTCTGGTGTCTGATAATTTTCGAACTGACCATGTACGGTACGATCTACTAGAATTAATCCCGGCTGTGCTTTTCTGGCATCGGCCGCAATTTTAGGCATATCTATGTCCTGGCTCCAATCTGGAATGGGTGCTCCCCACGAAAGGACTTCTTTGTTTACACTTGCGCGTGGACGTACCCAACCACCATCGAGCCACAAAATATCGATGCTTCCATAATTATTCATCAACTCGCCAATCTGGTTTTGGGTAAAGCTTTTAAACTTATTCCAGCGCCATGGGTTCTTTCGAATGTCGTAATTGTTGTTTCTGTTGGCTGTAGCATATTTATCCCACCAATAATATTGCGAGTGCCAGTCGGGCTTAGAAAAATAAGCGCCAATCATAAAATTTTCCTTGCGGAACGCATCAAATACATATTTAGCCACATCCTTTTTAGGATTATTGGCAAAAGGGCCTTTGGCAATGCTAAAATCCGATTCTTTGGTATCGAACATGGCAAAACCATCGTGGTGCTTGGTGGTAAATACCAGATATTTCATGCCCGCACTTTTACCAGCTTTGGCCCATTGTTCGGGGTTAAATTTTGTTGGATTAAACTTTTCGCTAAAACCCCAATACCATTTTTTATAGTCTTCGTATTTAATTGTGCTATCCCGATCTATCCAATCCTCAGAGCAGATCGACCACGATTCGATAATGCCGGGTACAGCATAAAGTCCCCAGTGAATGATCATGCCAAATTTTTTATCCTGCCAGGACTCGAGTTTTTGTTTAACTGCAGCATCTTTAGGCCATTCGTAAATTTCGGATTGTGGCATAATATCGTTCTGCTGGGCAGAAGCGTTAAGTGCAATAAGAGCAAAACAGAAGAGGAAGTAAATTTTTATTTTCATTTGTGTATTATTTGTTTTCCAATGGCGATGAAACCATTATTAAGTATAAAAATCCCGGCCAAATTATTGGCCGGGACATTTATTAATCAAATTGTTGATTGATTAAGGCATCCAGTAAACTTTCTTTTGGATCTGAACCTCAGGTCCTACGTTGCCACCAATTGCCGATAAATTCGCTGCATTATTTGTTTTTTCATCGTCAGGGTATGGCAATCTATTGTAAGTTGTTGGGGTATAGCTTGCGTCTTTAGGAGTTAATCCGGTACGTCTAACGGTACACCAGGTTTCTACAGCATTAAACATACTTGCCAGCCATGATTGAGTAATTATCTTTTTATAATTTCCAGCCACATCACCAGGGGTAAACTTCACTGCCGCATTATTGGTAAATACGTCAATTTGAGCCTGCGTAATTGGGCCAGGTTTAGCTGCAGTTGGCCAGATAGATGTGGTATTGCTATTTACAGTAGTGTACCAAAAATTAACCGAAGCTCTCATGCCTAAATTGTACTCTGTTTCTGCCAAAGCCTGATTTGCTGCAACACCAATACCTTGATTATAAACTTCGGCTTTTAAGAAATGTACATCGGCCTCCGAAATGATTACATAAGGAAAGCTCTGATAATCACGAACCAGGTAATAGTTAAATGAAGCAAATTTATTGTCAGGATCGGTACCTGGAGCCATTGGAGCATTGGTTGATGTATTTGGATATGGCGTGCCACCATCAGCAACAGTTCCATTTTGTGGCTGAGGAACCCATTTACCTGCATTATTAGGCATAAACCACACTTTGTAACGCGGATCGTAGAAACCTGAACCATCATCGGCATTTGTTGATGACATTTTAGCAAATATATTAGAACTCATCCTGATATTAGAAACTGAAAGCTCACGGAATGCATACCAAAAGCGATCGCCATAATCCGGACTATTTGGTACTACAACCAATGGGTAGCTACCAAAATTACTTTTATATAAGGCTGTAAGGTCTTGATCATTTGGCAATGGGTAGGTTGATGGGTTACCCAGAATTTCAACAATTATTTCTTTAGCTTTGGTTTGCAAATTTGTTTTACTTAAACGAACTGCATAGCGTAACCGAAGTGCATTGCCGAATTTTTTCCAGGCCACAAAATCATTCGCCAAAAAAGACTCATAAGTACCAATAGAACTCTGATTTGCACCGCCTATTCCAGAAGTTGCAGCTTTTAAATCGTCTAAAACACTGCTATAAACAGATTCTTCTTTATCGTATTGGGGCTGATAATTAGCTGCACCTTCTGTAGCAATACCAGCTTTGCTGTAAGGTATATCTCCGTACCGATCTAACATCGACAAAGTTTTTTGGGCCATTAAAATGTTGGCCATATACTTTACATCACTATATACGCCTGGGTTTGGCGAGGAACTGATTAGCTTTAACAGTTGTTTATAATCTGCCAAATCTGAATAATAGGTGCTCCAAAAAGAAGTAATATAGTTGGTATATGGCAAGTTCCGGTTTTGAACACCCTGCTGATTTGTAATTGGCATAAACAAACCAGTATATAGTGTATAATCCTCTTGCGTTGCACGTTTAGCCAGGTTATTAAAAAAGCCTGCAGGAGTAGCTGTAGAAACAGTTGCGTCTTTATATGGCTTATTTAATTCTTCGAAACCCTTTTTACACGATACCATACCAGCCATTAGCGATATGCCAAGTACCGTGTGGATTATTTTATGTTGAATTTTCATGTCTTAATGTTTTAAATTATTAAAATGAAGAACGTATCGTGAAACCAAACGATCTTGTTTTTGGTAGTGAATCGTATTCAATTCCCTGCATATTACCTATACTATTTACTCCTTCCGGATTTAGTCCTTTAGGTATAGTGGTAAAAATATAGAAGAGATCTCTTCCAACTAATGAAAGCGACAGGTTTTGAATGAATTTGGTTTTTTGAATGAATTTTGCCGGAATCTGGTAAGTTAATGCCACCTCCCTTAATTTCATCCATGAGTTCTTAAATACTGATGCAGAACGCGGTGTACCAATGTGGTTCCAGGCAGAAAAAGTACCTTGATAATACCACTGATAGTTTACAACATCATTATTTGGAGTTGCATTTGTAACATTCCCCTGCGCATCGCGGGTTACGAAAACGCCGCCAAAATTAACTCCGGTATTTGCCGTAGTTCCATCAGGATAAACCAAGGGTAAACCTCCGCCATTACGTTCCTTTAAGGTTTCGACTAAATTACCACTACCCATACCAGCTGCGTAAGAACCAAAAAAAGTATCGCCTCCAATTTTTGCATCAGCCAAAACATATAATGAAAATGCTTTATACTTAAAGGTGTTGGTAATACCTCCTGTTAAAAATGGCTGAGAATTCCCAATCGGCACTTCACCAGCTGTTTTTACCCATTGAGTACCGGCGTAATATGTTTTTCCGTTAACCGTATATTGCATTGGCTGTCCATCTGTTCCTTCAGCGCGCATTACTACTTTTTCGCCGTTGTAATAGGTAAAATCCCTGCCATAAAGCGTTCCATAATAATCGCCAACTGTAACGCGCTGAGAAATACCATTACCACCGAAAAAGTTACCCAATGTTAAAGTATTTACACCATCTTGTAAAGCTAAGACTTTGGTTCTTGCGTGTGCACCACTAATCGATACATCCCAGCTAAAATCTTTTGTTTTGATTGGAGATCCGCTAACGATGAACTCAAAACCGGTATTACCCAATGAGCCTGTATTAATTTTAACGTTGCTAAAACCAGACGATAAAGCTAATGGGTTATCTAAAATCTGGTTAAAGGTTTTCATCGAATATGCAGTCAAATCTATGTTCAACCTGTTTTTAAAGAATCCTAATGAAATACCACCTTCGTAAGATCTGCTTCGTTGAGGCTGTACACCTTCAAATTTTAATGTTCCAGGTAAACTCTGTGCCTGCTGACCATTATTTGTAGAAACATCCAAAACATTAAAAATGGTATAAGGATCGGTATCAGAACCTGTTTCTGCATAAGAAAATTTCAGTTTACCAAAGCTTAACCAAGGCAAACTGTTTTGTACAGCTTTAATTCCATCGGTAAAAACGTAGCTTAGGTTAGCTGCAGGGTAAAAATAAGAATTTGAACCATTTGCCAGTGTACTCGACCAGTCGTTACGCGCTGTAGCTTCCAAGAACAAATAGTTTTTATAAGAAAGGTTTAAGAAACTATAGGCTGAATTGATCTTTTTAGCGTATTTAGTTTCTTGTGGTTGAGGAACCGGGTTTGCACCATTATTTAAAGCAAATACATACGGTTTAACAAAATTACCAGCTGTCGAATTACTTGAGGTATAATCATTTCTGTAGTATCTTTCTACACCCGCAGTTAAGCTGGCATTAATTTCCTTATTAAAAAGATTGTCTTTATGCAAACGTGCAAAAGCTTGTAAATTGGTTGATAAATTTTTTGCCTGTGCCAATTTGTAAGCACCATTAGCTTGCCCCAATATATCAGTAGGTTGGTTCTTTACAGTAGTAACATCATTCGAGTTATCTACACCACCCTGGGCAGTAACGTTCAAGAAATCGGTTAAATCTGCCATTAATTTCATTCCGCCGGTTAAGCCATTTCTATTAAAGACTGTATTGTTATTAAAAGCATTCCAATATTGATTACCCAAATAACCACCGCTAAAAGGATAAGCTGGCGATCCTGCAGGAAAGTTACTTTGGGTAAGTACATCTTTACGTGTGTTGTTTGGACCATATGTATTATCAAAATCTACATAAGGATTATAGTCTCGCGGCATAGAATAAATTACACCTCCCAAATAGCCCGCACCTACTGAAGGAGCATTTAAACGTGTGAAATTTACATAGCTTGCAGTAACCTCTGCACTTAATTTTTTAGAAACTTTTAATGTAGAACCCAGATTAAAAGTGTTAGACTGCATATTACTATTCAGGATATTGGCTTTAGTGTCATTTCTGGTATAGGAAAGTCTACCTGTAGCATTTTCACTTCCTCCCGAAATAGCCACATTGTGAGTCACCACAGAACCATCAGGAAAAAATGCTTTCCAGTTATCTGGCTGTGCAGAATAAGGTCTTAACACACCATCGTAATTTAAGATGGGCTGATTATCAAATCTTGGTCCCCACGATTGACTACCAGGGTAACTGAAATAAGCATCTGTTAATTTACCATTAGGATAAGGAACGGTACCAAAAGAATTACTTAAATAGGTTCCTGTAGGATTATAGCTGTTTCCAATCTGATAACGTTGGCCAGCAGCATTGGTAGGAAACATTTTATTATTATCGGCAGTTAGCATCGAGGCCACACCACCTTGACCATACTCATTCTGGAAATTTTGTATTTCGTATGGATTGGTATGGCGGTAGGAGTAATTGTAATCAATCCCCAAACCTGGTCTGTTGCTTCCTTTTTTACGCGTAATTAAAATAACACCGTTACCACCCCTTGCACCATATAATGCAGCTGCAGCCGGTCCTTTCAATACCGTAATATTTTCAATGTCATCCTGATTGATAAAGTTCATTCCGGTACCCCAGTCATTATTTGAGGAAACGTCGGCACCGGTACTTCCAGCAACTGATGACCCACTATTACCGTTAACATTGGCTGGATCGTTGTTAACTGCAACTCCGTCTACAATAATCAAAGCACGGTTATCTCCGGTTAATGAAGTATTACCACGAACAACAATTCTTGATGATCCACCTTCAACACCACCACCCGATTGCGAGATTTGCAAACCGGCTACTTTACCCATTAAACCCTGGGCTATAGTGGGTGCCTGGCCAATAGTTAAGTCTTTACCTGCTACCTCTTGAGTAGAATAACCTATGGCTCTCTTTTCTTTTTTAATACCGAAAGCGGTTGTCACCTGAACTTCATCCAGACTGTTTGACGAAGATTCGAGTCGGACGTTGATTGTTGAAGATGCCCCTACGGTAACTTCTTTTGAAATATAGCCAACAGACCTGAAAACCAGGATATTTCCTTCTGTTGCTGCAATAGAATATTTACCACCAGCATCGGTCTGCGTGGCTTTTGTGGTGCCCTTAATTGTTACACTTACACCTGGCATTGGACCAGATGCTTCCACTACCGTCCCGGTAATGGTTTTTTGTGCAAAAGCAGTTATTGCTAAAAAATTCAACAATAAGATACTTAGGCACGCTAAGTACATTTTTTTCATAATGGTTTGGTTTAGATTTAGTTAATGTGGTTCGTAACTTGGTTTGGTAATCTTTTTATTTCCTCATATATCTCTGTTTTTAGTTAAAAATATTTTCCCTTTATTTTGCAAGGTTTTAATTACTCGAATAGGCTATTTTCAACCATTAAGCTGGCAGCGGCTAATAATTCAGCTTCATTGGTTAATGTAGAAAACTTAATATCAGTTTGTTCTGCAATACGGGGGATACAAAACTCGTTCAATGCCTGTTGTATTGGTGGAAGCAACATTTTTCCAGCCTTGGCACCCTGCCCACTTAAAACAATCCGCTCAGGATTCAAAATATGAATCAGCGTAGCCAACCCTTTACCGATCTGAAATGCAGCATCGGCCAAAATAGAAATAGCAACAGGATCTTGCTTTATAACCGCATGTAAAAAATGATCAACATGGCTCTTACTTTCATCCTTAAACAAGGCCTTTAAGCTTGTTTCTTCACCATTTTTAACCGCCTCTTCTGCTTTTTGCACCATTACTAAAAGAGATGTTTCTACTTCGAGGCAGCCCCGTTTACCGCAAGAGCACAAAGCATTTGAATCAGATAAAGGAATATGACTAAACTCCCCGGCATAGCCACTGCTACCCCTGTATAATTTGCCATTGATAATTAAACCCAAACCTGTACCTAAGCCAATATTAACTACCAGTACATCTTTTAGGTTTCTTGCTTCACCAAAATTTAACTCTGCCAAAGCGATCAAACTCGAATCGTTGTCGATATAAACGGGTAAGTCTATTTTTTTTGACAGGTAATCTTGCAAACTGATACCGTCTTCGATCTGCATAAAGGAATAGTTTACCCCGCGTTCTGCATTAACAAAACCCGGCATCCCTATGCCAACACCTAACAAATACTCTTTCTTAATACCCGATTTTGCTATACAATCTTCAATAAAAGCAATTAACCCTTCAACACTTTTACCTTCAGCCATATCTAAATCGATAGTCTGAGTAGGCAAAACCTGATGGTTTGACAAATCATATATGGTTAACTGGGTGGTTAACTGATCCATGGCTACAGCGATGATGTACCTTTTATAATTGGGGTTCAATAAAAAATTCAATGCGCGACGACCTCCTGTTGAAGGGGCTAATCCTTGCTCGATAATTAAACCATCTTCTATTAAAGCATTAACGGTTGATGTTATTAAGGGCAAGCTTTTCTTTGTGCGTTTACTTAAATCAGTTAGGGACGATTTTTTTTTATAGTAAAGCAGCTTAATGATGTCGGCTCGTAACTTCTGGGCTTTCTTAATTGTTGCTGACATTTTTCGTTTGGTTTATATAAATATATAAAAAAAACAAAAGAAATCAAATCTTTTTAAAAAAATTAAAAAGATTTGATTTAACAGTATATTCGACGATATACTTTATAAATAAATTAGTCCGAAGTGAATTTGTAGTTTTTAAATTCGATGTAGAAATGAAGTTAGGGGTGGTAAGTAGTAATTTTGTTTTTACTCAACCCTATCATTGTGTTTTTTTATTTTCTAAGACGTCAAGATTTTTATACTCATCTCCTTCCTCATATTTTAGAAACACAAGCAGCATGGTCAACATTTCATCTGTAGATTTCATATCGTTCGCAGAAAACACCATTTTTGGAGGATTATTTGGATTATTTGGATTTTCCTTTGTGTTATCATAAGTTCCCTCTATGGTGAGTACCGATCCTTTGGGAACTTTAATTAACTTATTAAAACGATAAATTTCTTGCCACCTAAAATCCCAGGACGGGATAGATACCAGCTTAATAGTATCACCTGCGGCTGTAACAGCATAAGATTTAAAGCTCTTGCCTAACAAATGCATGTGAGGCCAGATATACAAGAGAGATTGATCTTGAGGAGTTAAAATTTTAAGATTAAACTTTTTCACCGAATCAGCCTGTATCATAAAATAAGGGTCAATAGAACTTTCTCCAACCCCTCCCGAACCTAAACTCACCACATTTACTATTCGTTTAATTGGCGTTTCTTTAAAAAACAGATTTATGCCCGATATATCTTCTTCATCTTTAGCAAGTGGCGCATAATGAATCGTTAGTAATACAACCCCTCTTTTGGGCATCACCCACCCTAAATCGGCAGGATAAGACTCAAAGGAAGTTCCAGGGATCCAACCGCCATAATAGGTCATTTCTTTCTTAAATGGCAGATACTGATCATAATTAACCCTGGAATCGTCTGTTAAATTCACAAAATCTGCAGCCTTATCAATATTTATATCATTTGCTACCGGATGAATGGCAAAGTTAGCATGATGAATAACTTTCTTATTTGTAGAAACAAATTCCATTGCTGCGACATTTTTTGAAGTAGCCATTTCGAATGGGATTTTAAATACGATAAACCTTTCTTCGTTATCTCCTTTAACAACAAATGCTTTTTTAACTTTCAGTGTGATATCAGGTTTCCTGGTATATTGAGTTCCCAAAATAAAGTTATCGGCTTCTGGTTCTTTATGTTTGTTTACTCCCTCTGGTGCGCTGTTATCAATCCAGCTAATAATCGTTTTCTTTTCCAGCGGCGTTAAAGACCTGTCGTTTGCAAACAGCCGGTAATGGTTATCAGGTTTCCATGGCGGCATAAATCCTGTTTGCACTACATCTTTGATGAAAGAAACCCTTTTGGCCACATCGGCATAAGTGAGAAGCGAAAAAGGGCCTGCTTCGCCTGGTCGGTGACATGGCGCACATTTATTCCGGATGATAGGGGCGATATGATCGTAATAAGTAATTTTCTGACCAAAAGTAGCCTTGAAGAAACAGCAAAATACGATTAGAACAACGAATTTATTAAGCATATTAAAGGTCATTAATAAGACAGCCAACTGGTACAGTTTGCATAAATGTGGAATTTGAGATATTGATAGCTTTTATGGCATCGTCCAGATAATGCTCCGTAATAATCTTTCGCTTTATACCCAATTTTGCCTGCCAGTTATCAATTAGCCCTCTATACTTGACATCCCCCTTCTGACCTATCAAAATTGCTTCAGGGGTAACTGTTGCATTAAGGGTACTGGTCAGCAATTTATTTTTATCTAAATAAATATCAAACAAGGCATCATAATTTTTAGCAAACAAATTAATCTCATCAATGGTATAACTTTTACCAGGTATAATTCCAACGATATTAATTGTGGGGTATCGCTTAGCCATTGTATTTAATACCGGCATATAGTTTTTACAAAGCGGGCATTCTGGTGATAAAAAAACAAAAGCTGTACTTTTCTTTATTTCTAATACTTTTTTTTTATTCTTAACATTAATAAGCCCACTCCTATTTATTTGCTCCCAAAGCAGTTTATTAGGTAGCCTACCCTGGCTAAATACCTGGCCAAATGAAAAAAGAATTAGCCATACAATGCTTGTTATCAATCTCATAATACAAAAAGAACTCCTAATCTGGATTAGGAGTTCTGCTAATTTAAATAAAGTTTTATTATTTCTTATCCCACCATACTCTGCCTAAGATATCACTTGACCCCTGACCAAAATCAGGATCAGCCTGCATTACTTTATACGCAGCAACGATGTTTTGATAGTTTAAATTTGTTACAGAAGGAAAAGCTAAGCTTGCTCTTCTTGGAATTACCTGTTCTGTTCCACTCGCAATAATTTTTTCGAGTTTTAAAACTGTTGTAGAATTTGGCATTCCAGTTCTTTTGTATAGTGCCCAGGCTTCGTTAGGTTGCTTAAAAAAGTTTAAGTATGCCTGACCTATAATTTGATCTAGCGCTCTGGTTGCATCAAATTTAACATCTGCTTTAGCTGTATAAGCTGCAATTTCGGCAGGAGTCGAAGCAACATAACTTAAAACTCCGCTTCTATCTACAATCTGAGCTTTATTAGCCAGGTCATCATAAAAAGCAATTGAAGCATTTACTCCTTTATTGTACCAATCTTCTGCCGATTCTGTTGTTACAGATCTGGCGGCTAATTCAGCTCTCATGAAACAAACATCAGCATAGGTAATTAAAGGAAAAGCATTTATGCCCTTTCCGCCATTCTCGCCAGCAGCAAATAAGCGTGGCTGAATAAGCGATAATGAATCCATGGTCTGATTAACAGTTTGTCCTGTAGAGTTTACCACAGAAATGGTAATATTATTAAAGAAATTTGCAAACGCAGGAGCGGCTGAAACATCAGGACTGGTTGGTACACCATAAAATCTCCTGGTATCAAAAGTAGCCGAGGCAGCAATTTTATTTTGAGCTTTTGCCGCATCAAAATTAGCCTGTGTAAACGTATTTTGCTGATAAAAAAATCTGATCCTCGGATCGCCGTTGGAGTACATAAAATCTACAACTGGTTTTGGGGCCCGTAAACCTGCAGCCGACCAATCTCCGCCATCAGCATAAGTAGCATTGGCTTTGAAAACCCAGCTATCTGTTGCACTGTTAATCAAGCCACCAGGTGCTGCTAAAATTTCAAGAACCTTAGTTTTCATTTTTGCAGCATCTCTTTTCATTAAACGCATAGCGATACGTAAACGGGTTGAGTTGGCAACTTTTATCCAGTTAGCAACATTACCCTGAAAAAATAAATCGTTTGCACCTAAAGAAGCCTGTGCAGTTGCCTGCGTAGTACCCAAAGTTGTTGCCGATTTTTTTAGTTGTGCATCCAATAGCTCAAACAAAGCTTCTTGCGTATCGTACTTTGGTGTTTCTGTACCTCCATATCTTACCATAAACGCATCGGTATAAGGCAAACTTCCACTTACATCCGATACATAAAATGCATAGTAGGCTTTAACGATATGTGCTATTTCAATTTCGTAAATTCTTTGCGCCTGCTCTTCTGCTGACATTTTCTTTACTAATTCTTCCATATCGGTTAAATTTCCACCAACTTTAGGATAGAAATTATTGTATCTCACATTTCTGAAACTGGCAGCATCAGAAATGAAGGTTACGCTATTACCATTTAAAGCTGTCAACATTTGCATCCATGGCATGATTGCCCTGAAATTATCGTAGTAAGCTTCAAAACGATCTCCATGCATATTGATAACCGAATTCATAAACTGCTGCTCCGGCGTTATTTTATCAACAATAGAAGGATCGGTATTTAATTGAACAAACTGATCTTTCTTACATGATGATATGGTAATTCCTATTAATGCTGCAAGCATTAGAATTATATTACTTGTCTTTTTCATTTTCAATTTCTTTAACTGTTAATTATTATAATGCTGCCCTTACCGAGAATGCGAAAGTGCGTACATATGGCATACCACCATATTCTGCAAAAGCACCGGCACTGTTATTAAATAAACCTTCAGGATTTAAGTGATCAGGTAAGCTATTATATATATACATCAGGTTTCTTGCTGTAACACCAACATTAACCTGTTTGAAATTAATTTTATCAGTAAATTTCTTTGGTAAAGTATAACCTAATGAAACCTCTCTAAGCGCTACCCAGCTATTTTCGAATGTAGAATATTCTCTGATACCAGTAGACCATTGTGTCAATCTTGCATAGTAAATCCGCGCACTCACAGGTTGTACATAACCTTTATCTGCTGCTTCCTGGAAAGTTAATCCACCAACGTTAACATTGTTGATAATAGTTCCTTTTGCAAATACTCCATCCGGAATGATACCATCATTGGCAATTACAGCACCTGAAGCATCTTTTCTTGGTAAACCACCAAAATCTGCAGAACGACCAAATAATGTGCTTTCGAAAGCACCAAAATTAGTACCATATTGATGCGTACCCGAAGCCATTAATCCCCCAACTTTAGCATCAATCTGGAAACCTAAATTGAAGTTTTTAAATCTGATGTTGTTGATCGAACTTGCATTGAATTTCTCCATCATTGATCCAAGGATTTTGTTTCCCTGGCCGGCATCACCGCTTCTAAAGAAACTTCCGTTTGCTTTTAACAATTTTTTACCGTTGTTCGGGCTATCAATATTATTACCTGCAGCATCAGTTGCCTGGTATGAAGCGTAACCATAACTGGTATAAATACTTCCATATTCCTGACCAGCAATAGCAACAGAAGTCATATCAGCACCAAATGCATAACCCAAAGTATAAGAATCTACTCCTGGGGCCAATTCAATAATTTTATTCTTGTTTCTTGCAAAATTAATTGAACTTGTCCATTCCAGGTTTTTAGTTTTGATTGGTGTACCTGTTAACAAGATCTCAATACCCTGGTTCTGAATGTTACCTGCATTAAACAGTTTTCTAGTAACACCTGATTCAGACGGTAGTGCTAGAGATAAAATCTGGTTTTTTGTGTTCTTTTTATAGTAAGAGAAATCAATACCTAAACGATCTTTAAAGAAACGCAATTCGGTACCTAGCTCCAGCTCTTTTGTTAATTCGTTTTTAAGGGCATTATTTCCAAGCGTATACTCTGGATAACCATATCTAGGCAACTGTTTTCCATTTTCATCTGTATAAGTACCTAAAAATTGATATTTACCTGCGCTTGTAACATACGGACTAGTTCCTAAACCTGTATATCCAAAATTTGCTCTTAATTTACCATAAGAAAGGAAATCAAAAGCTGGTTTGTTTTTTAATGATTCTGAGAAAACATACGATAAACCAACAGCTGGATAAGTATATGAATAATCGCCATGTCCGTCAGGATAAGTTAAAGTTGAAGACCAGTCATTTCTTACACTAAAGTTTAAAGTAAGCATGTTTTTATAGGTCAAATCTCCAAAACCGTATACTGCATCTGTTCTTTGGCTACCATCTAAGCGTGTATCCGTTAGAGCAACATTTACCGAATTCCCTATGAAGAATTTTCCTGGGTCTTTTAATCCTCCATCCGTTCTGGTACGGGAATAATTGTTACCAAAATCTTTGGTTGTTTCAGCTCCCAAACTCATATTGAAATCAAAATCATCGCTTAATTTCTTACTACCGTTTAGCAAAAACTGCAACCTGCTACTTTTTTGATTCGATTGACTTAAAGCATATTCTCCTCCTGCAAATCCTACACCGCTACCAATGTTTTTCGTCTCTCCTGTAATATTGATCTGATTTAATGTTCCTCTAACAAGCGCATTTAACCAAGGAGTTATGTTTGCTTTAACATCGATGTTACCTCTAAAATTATTCTCACGTTGTCTTACATTTGATTTATAAATAGAAAACCAAAGAGGTGATAGACCATAAGGGTCGTTGTTACCAGTTAACACACCACCGTTTGCCTGATCGATGTATTTATCTTTCCAATAATTTGTATCATAGCTTCTTGGATTTCCGTAAACAAGAGCAAATAATGGATTATTGTTGTTTGATTGATTGATTGGATTAAAACTGTTGCTGATGGTATAGTTTACACCTGCATTGATTTCGAATATTTTACCGAATTTTTGAGAACCTCTAAAATCTAAAGCGTCACGGTCAAATTTGTTGTTAGGTAAAATACCGGTACTATATAATTTTGAATATGAAAGTCGGAAAGTTCCAGTTTCACTACCACCTTGAAATGCCAAATTTGAATTGCTGTAGTTGCCTAACTTATATGCATCCAGCAAGTTGTTTGGTTGCGCATTCCAGCTAATCATCCTGCCGTCAATATCTTTGACCTGACTGCCATCGAAACGAGGACCAAAGCTCCAGAAATAATTTGCAGCATCTACTACCGGTGTACCTGAAGCATCTTTTGTGAAAGTCGGATTAATACCAGCACCAAATTCGTTCTGTAAATCCATTGTTTTATATGCTTCTTCAATAGTTTGGGTGTGTGAAAATGAAACACCTAAACCCTGACCACCTTTACCTTTTTTAGAGGTAATTAAAAGCACACCGTTTTGAGCTCTTGAACCATAAAGTGAACTCGCAGCAGCACCTTTCAAAACAGTAATACTCTCATAATCATCTGCATTTAAGTTCTTCATGATATTTCCAAAATCCTGTGGGCTATTACCGTAAGAATCAGCCCCACTTACGCCTGGCTGAATAAGTACACCATCAATAACAACCAGAGGCTGTGTATTTGGACTCAAAGATGAGTTACCTCTGATCCTGATTCTTGATGATGATTGCGGACCTCCAGAACCTTGGTTGATCATCACACCGGCTACTTTACCTTGCAATGCATTTACAATATTCTGCTCGTTAGCACGAACTAAATCTTCGCCCTTTACTTCCTGAATAGAGTAACTTAACTTTCTGGTCTGTTGTTTTACACCAAATCCGGTAGTTACTGTAACTTCTTCCAGAGATTTAGAATCCTCTTTTAAAGTAATATTAAAATTTTTATTGCCTCCAACAGCTACTTCCTGGCGTAAGAAACCAACGGCAGAAAAAACAAGGATATCAGCGCTTGAAGCACTGATGCTAAATTTACCGTTTGCATCGGTTTGGGTTGATTTTTGTGTGCCTTTTACAGAAACATTCGCTCCTGGAAATGGTCCGGACGCATCTTTCACCGTCCCGGTGATTATAGTTTGTGCCTGAGCTGCTACTGCAAAAAATGCTAGCAAAAGCAGGCTCAAAAATTTAAAGTACATTTTCTTCATGTCCTATTTTGTTAGTTTTTAAATAATGTGATTAGTTGCTTAATTTTTAGTCTGGTTGTTTTATCTCATAAGTTTTGATTTAAGTTATTATTATTGATGGTGCCAGTAGACATAATTTTCCTGGCTTATTATTTAATTTTTGTATTCGCTTTGCATAAGGGGATATTCTCTATAGTGGCTAACTGTAGCAATGCAAAGTTCGAACTTAAATCGTCAGCGCTCTGTTCGAATAATTTGAAATCGTAATTAGCTAGTTTAATTTGGTTTATAACAAACTTATGAAAAAAAAATAAAAACAATGCAAACTTTTTAATTTTTTTAAAAAGGTGATTTTAGCATAAAAAAAGGCCTGCATAAAATGCAAGCCTTAAATAAGTTATTTAAAAACTGTTTAATGAATTCCCATAAACAGCCTGCTCCACCTTATTTTATGTAAGAAAGAAGCTGTACTATCCCAGCTCATCCAAACAAATAAGGCTTTACCAACAATATGATCTTCTGGCACAAAACCCCAGTAGCGCGAATCGGCAGAGTTATGGCGATTATCGCCCATCATCCAGTAATAATCCATTTTAAAGGTATAACTTGTAGCTGGCTTATCGTTAATAAACCATTTGCCATCTTTTTGCTCTACTTTGTTACCTTCGTAAGTTCTAATGGCACGGTAATAAAGTGGCATGGTATTACTGTCTATTTGTACTGTCCATCCTTTTACAGGGATTTTAACCGGTCCAAAATTATCCCGGTTCCAAACGCGGTTTGGATCGTTAGGGAAAACGCCACCAGGAACAGCACCAATAGAATCGGGGCTTAAACTTACCGATTTAACAAAATCTAATGCCTTTAGTTTATCCGCAATTTCCGATGTTGCATCTACAATATAGGTGTTAGCTGCCACTGCAGGTGTACTACCCAGGTTCAGTTTAAATTCATCCAGTACCGAATAGTTAAAATCCATGGTTTTAAATTCGATACGATATGGCATCATGCCGGTGTTTTTTAAAGGTTCGCTTTTGCCATTTACACTGGTAATGCCATTGCTCATCGAAATTACATCGCCCGGAATACCAATACAACGTTTAATAAAGTTCTCACGTTTATCAACAGGTCTATCTACAATAGTATAAGTACTGCGCACCTGCTCGCGGCCCATGCTCCGAACCAGTTCGTAATAACTGGCGACCTGATTTTCTACAGCAACGGTATCACCTTCCGGAAAGTTGAAAACTACAACATCGTTTCTTTTAATTTTTGATAAACCCGGTAAACGGTGATATTTCCATTGAACGCCATCCCAATATGCTTTAGTTGAAGTTGTTAAAGGCATGGTGTGGTGTGCGAAAGGAAAGGCAACCGGTGTCATTGGGATACGCGCACCATAATTTACCTTACTTACGAAAAGGAAATCGCCGATCAGTAACGAACGCTCCATCGATCCTGACGGAATGGTATAAGCTTCGATAAAGAATACACGGATGATGGTTGCAGCCACTACGGCAAAAACAATAGCATCTACCCACTCGCGGGTTTTAGTTTTCTTCTTCTTAGTGGCATCTTTTTTTCTCTGCCAGAATTTATAATTCATATATCTTAATTTTGGTCTGCGATTTTATTTAATCGGCTACCTGTTATCTGCATTTCCTTTGGTGTGATTTCACAGATTACGTGATATTACACCTGTTTTATATCTTCGCCTTTCGTCCTAAATCTTTGGTCTTTCAGCTTTAGTATCAGCCTTATTCAAAAATATCTGTAATACTGAAAAATCCTTTTTTATCTTTCACCCACTCTGCTGCCACCACTGCACCTAAAGCAAAACCAGCACGGTTATGGGCAGTGTGCTTAATTTCTATTTCATCAACCTCACTGCTGTAAATTACCGTGTGCGTACCTGGTATATTTTCAATCCGATGCGACTCAATCAGCAATTGCTCTGCTTTTGGAAATATCTCTACATCCGTTCCAACCACCTCGTTTAACCATTCCTGTTTGCGTTCCAGATTTTCTACAATACCTTCTGCAAGTGTAATGGCTGTTCCGCTTGGCGAATCCAGTTTCTGGGTATGGTGAATCTCTTCTACCTGCACCTCGTAAGCCGGATAGTTGTTCATCAGTTTAGCCAGTGTTTGGTTAAGCTTAAAGAACAGGTTTACGCCAATACTAAAGTTAGACCCATAAAGCAAGGTATTGTTACTTTTATCGCAATCATCTTTTACTTCCTGCAGTTTACCATACCAACCAGTAGTACCTACAACTACCGGCACATTGGCATCAAAACAGGTATCAATATTTTTTAAAACCGAATCGGGTGTACTAAAATCGATAGCTACATCTGCAGCCTTTAAATTTTCGCGGGTTAAATCTTCCTGATTATCGATAGTTATTTTTAAAACGATTTCGTGACCGCGTTCGAGTGCAAATTTTTCTATAATCTGCCCCATTTTGCCGTAACCTAAAAGCGCAATTTTCATCTGTTTATATATTAAAGGTGATTAAAAGATCATGAATTAGATGTGGTGTATTATGGGTTCATGATCATTTTGTTGAGATTAAAAAGTAAGTGATAATTTTAGTGCGGGTGTGGCATTAAAACCATACACACTGTTGGTATTGATCATAGATGGCATTATCTTAACGGTTCCCAGGTTGTCGTCGATATTAAAGAAATGCAGTCGGGCGGCAACATAGGCATCTACAATGTTGGCAAAATAAACTAAACCATAAGAAAACAGCACAATCTGCCTGTTTCTTCTGTAAGTATCTTTACGTAAAGTGATCCCTGAGGTTGAATATCTGGAACCGAAAGGTCCATCAGGATCAGGTGTTCCATTGTTCAAATCGCGATATTGAAGCTCTTTTAGCGATAAATTATACTGCTTGGTACTTTCGATATACGACATGGTAAGCACCGTAATACCACCATAAATGGCTGCTATTTTACTTCCGGTATAAAATTTTTGCCAAAACTGGCTTTTGCCTGCTCTGGGTCCATAGCCATCGCTAAGTAATTGCATGTTGTACAGCTGTCCCCAGCCCGGTATAATCATCGATCTGAAAACCGCCTTTCTACCGGCAACTTTACCCGGGTTTACGTATTTGGCTTTCATCGAATCCTGGCGGGTTACTGGCTGCTTTGCTCCTCCTTTTCCAATTGGCGTTGGGGTTACCACTTTCGCTTTAGTAGTATCAACAGGTTTTAATACAGTATCCTTTACCTGCGCACTGGCCAGGTTTACAAAAAAAAATGTAAATAAAGAAAACAGTACTAAAAGCTTCGTTTTTTGCATTACCAATCTAATAATTCTAAAATCCGGTTCAGGTCATCATCGCTCATAAATGGGATTTCTATTGCCCCTTTACCATTCTGGGTTACCTTTAATTTTACCCGTGTGGCAAATTTAGAGGCCAGATCGTCCTGTAGTTTTTGATATTGGAAAGAAACTGCCTTTACTTTTGGTTTGTCGGCTGCTTTTAAGGGCACATGCTGCAAGTTACGCACCAGCTCTTCAACCTTCCGAACTGAAAGGCCTTTTTCAAGGATTTCCTGATGGATGTACAACTGACGATCTACCCCATCAACATTGATTAATGCTCTGGCATGCCCCATCGAAATGCGCTGATCGCGGATAGAAGCCTGAATGGCAGGCGGAAGTTTTAACAGACGTAAATAATTGGTTACTGTAGTCCGGTTTTTACCTACCCGTTCGCCCAATTGCTCTTGCTTTAAGCCCACCTCATCAATCATCCTTTGGAAACTCAAAGCCACCTCAATGGCGTTTAAATTTTCGCGCTGGATATTTTCAATCAATGCCATTTCCAGCATTTGCTGATCGTTGGCGCTGCGGATATAAGCAGGAACCTGTGTTAATCCAGCCAGTTTCGAGGCTCTGAACCTACGTTCGCCCGAAATTAACTGGTATTTGTTTGCACCAAGTTTCCTAACGGTAATCGGCTGAATCAGCCCCTGTACTTTGATCGAATCAGCAAGCTCGTTTAAAGCAACCTGATCAAACTCTGTACGTGGCTGGTAAGGATTGGTTTCAACTTCGGTTAAATTTACATGACTGATATTGCCTACCTGCTCGGTTTCGCTCACAGCATTTACCTGCTGTTTAGGCGGATGAGCAGCTTCGCTATCATCTAAAAGCGCACTTAGCCCTCTTCCTAAACCTGTTTTTCGCTGAAAAGATGTCATCTATAATTTATAAAGTTGCTGTTCCAATATTTTCTTCTTCTTTTAACAAGCCGTTCTTTTTTACAATTTCGCGGGCAAGGTTAAGGTAGTTAATGGCACCTTTACAGTTTGCATCGTGCATAATTACCGAAACGCCATAACTTGGGGCCTCACTTAAACGGGTGTTACGCTGAATAATGGTTTCGAAAACCAATTCGTTGAAGTGTGTTTTAACTTCTTCTACCACCTGGTTCGACAAACGTAAACGTACATCGTACATGGTTAATAGAATACCTTCAATTTCCAGATCTGTATTTAAACGGTTCTGTACAATCTTAATGGTATTTAATAATTTACCCAAACCTTCAAGGGCGAAGTACTCGCATTGAACCGGGATAATTACCGAATCTGCTGCTGTTAAGGCATTAATGGTAATTAAACCCAATGATGGAGAACAATCGATGATGATAAAATCATACTGATCTTTAATCTTCTCCAAAACCGCTTTCATTTTATATTCGCGGTTGTTCAGGTTAATCATTTCAATCTCCGCACCCACTAAATCGATGTGTGCAGGCAATAAATCTAAATTTGGTGTATCGGTTTTTTGTATCGCCTGTAAAGGATCGATATCATTAATAATACACTCATAAATACTATCTTTTATATTCCGGGGGTCGAAACCGATACCGGACGTTGAATTTGCCTGTGGATCGGCATCAACTAACAAAGTTTTATATTCTAGTACGGCTAAACTCGCAGCCAGGTTTATTGATGAAGTTGTTTTACCAACACCACCTTTTTGATTTGCTAATGCAATAATTTTGCTCATCTATGTATCAGAAATTTACTTAACGTTTACTGGGGCTGTGTTATTTATACTTTTTAATCGGCAAAAAGTTCTATTTTTGCGTTGTTTACGGCCTTTTTCACAATCAGCTAAGATACAAACTATATGGCAATTTTAGCAACAAGCGCATTCGGGTTTTGAACATCTTATTAACAATTATCCATGATTACAATTATAGCCGCTACCAACAGGTACAATAGCAATACGTTAAAAGTTGCCAAATATTACCAAAAGCAACTAAAAGAAAAAGGCACCGATGCAACAGTATTCAGTTTGGAGCACTTGCCTATCGACGTGCTTAATACCGATATGTACGGCAAAAGATCGGATGCTTTCCAAAAAATACAGGATATGATTAATGAGACCCAAAAATTCATTTTCGTGATGCCCGAATACAATGGCAGCTACCCTGGCGTGTTGAAAGTATTAATAGATGCCTGCAATTTCCCTGATAGTTTTTACGATAAAAAGGCGGCGCTGGTGGGTATTTCATCTGGGAAATATGGTAATATAAGAGGCGTTGACCATTTTACAGGGGTTTGCCACTATATCCATTTAAACATTTTACCCTTGCGCCTGCACATACCTAACATAAAAACCGAACTTGATGCTGAGGGTAATTTAATAAATGAAGATACAATTAAGTTTACCAACGAGCAGATCGATAAGTTTATCAGTTTTTAATTTGATTTAACCGCAAAATACCGCAAAGCTTTTTTACCACAGAGTGCATTGAGCTTTGTGTTCAGCGCCACCGAGACGCTTGCGCTCGTTCTAACAAGTGCATAAAAAGCGTAGCGATTATATCGCATTTAATAACCGAGCCATGTAATTTCATATTTGTAAATTCTATTGCTATAAACTTTGCACCATATTTTAGTATCAGCCTTTTTTTTGCTTACTTGGCAATTAAAAAAACAGATATGAAAAAAAATATTTTAACGCTGATACTCTCGTTAATTTCGCTTTCTATTTTTGCGCAGGAAGGTTATTGGCAACAACATCTTACCTATAACATTGATGTAACCCTAAACGATACAGAAAAATCGTTAACAGGCACCGAAACGATTGTTTACAAAAACAATTCGCCTTCAACACTAGAATTTATCTGGTTTCATATATGGCCCAATGCCTATAAAAATGAAACCACAACACTGTTTCAACAACTGAAAAACGATCCCTCCCGAAAAAAGAAATTAAGTAAATACACTTATGGTAGCCTGGAAGATCTTAGCTTTAAAATAAATGGAGCTGTGGCAAAAACAGAAGCACACCCGAATGCACAATACATCGACATTATTAAGGTATTACTCCCATCGCCATTAAAATCAGGTGATTCGGTAACCATCAATTCTGATTTTAAGGTTAAACTACCCAGTTATTTTTCCCGTTCAGGATATGCCGAAACCCAATTTATGGTTACACAGTGGTATCCTAAACCTGCAGTTTTTGACAAAGATGGCTGGCACGAATTTCCATATCTGGATATGGGGGAATTTTACAGCGAGTATGGCGATTACAGGGTAAACATTACCTTACCGGCATCGTATGTTTTAGCCGCAACAGGCACTATGTAAAATGCCGAGGAACTTCAAATCTATAAATCGATAGGGGCAAGAAATGTAGCAAACCGGGAGGGTAAGCCATTTCTTTATGAACCAAAAATAGGGACAAAAAAGATTAGTTATGCCATTAACAACGTACCCGACTTTGCCTGGTTTGCCGATAAAGACCTCGTAATCCAATATGATACGGTAAAACTAACCTCTGGAAAAATTGTAGATGCTTTTAGTTATTACCATAATAAAAAGAAATCGCTTTGGGTAAATAGTATCGACTATATCAAAGATGCCACCAGAAAATACAGCGAGTGGGTAGGCGAATATGAATATCCGGTGGTACAGGCAATAGAAGGACCTAAAAATAACTCAAGTGGTGGAATGGAGTACCCTACAATTACTTTAATTACCAGCCCTGATGCAAAGGCAACAAGTTTAGATGCGATAATTACGCATGAAGTTGGCCATAATTGGTTTATGAGTATGCTGGGCAGTAACGAAAGAATGCATACCTGGCAGGATGAAGGGTTAAATACTTATTTCCAATTTAGGTATGAAGCAGAGAAGTATAAAGCAAACACGATTTTTGGAGACGCGATACCGGCACAGGTAAAAGAACTGCCGACCGATAAATTTCAGGCAAGCATTTATAATGCTTTGTCAAGTATCCCTATGAAATCGGCTATTGAAACACCTGCAGCCAATTTTTCTACATCTGATGAATATGGAGTGATTTCTTATATGAAAACAGCACTTTGGTTGTACTTATTGGAATCTGCGGTTGGCAGGGATAAAATTGATCTGGCGTTTAAAACATATTTTGATCAATGGAAAAACAAACACCCAACACCGGAAGACATGAAAGCGTCTTTTGAAAAATCGCTGGGGTCAAACCTCAACCAATTTTTTAAGATGTTACACACCGAAGGACAGTTTAAATAATCCTTTTAAGAACATACTTTTTTGAAAAAAACCCTTCCAAAACGGAAGGGTTTTTTTTGTGTCAAAAATTTTGTAAGCAGCAAAAAAAACACAAACAACTGTAAACAAGCAACTTAATAAAAATACATCTTCTACGGCACAGGCTTTGGCATTAGCGATTTTATCAATCATTTAAGTTATGACAATTATCCTATTTCTAATCCTGATCCTGCTTTGCTGGGCAACTTACCTCTCCATCGATTGGTTCGAAAAAATCTGAAGAACATGTTAGCACTATTTATCATCTCCATCGCCGTATTTATCTATATGATTTACGTGTTGATTAAACCAGAAAAATTTTAACCCCTTACCCTTAAAGGGAAATTAAAAAACAAAAAAATGAACACTGAATTAATTGGCATCATTGCCACCTTCCTGCTTACCTTAATTATTGCCATTCCTTTAGGTAAATACCTGGCTAAGGTTTTTGCAGGAGAAAAAGTTTGGACAGACTTTTTAAAACCGCTCGAAAACGGAATTTATAAACTTTCAGGCATCAACGTTAAAGAACAGATGAACTGGAAACAACAGTTAAAAGCCCTGCTAACCATCAATATCCTTTGGCTGGTTTATGGCTTTTTTGTATTGATATTTCAGGATAAACTGCCTTTCAATCCGGATGGCAACCCTGGCATGACGCCCGATTTAGCCTTTAACACCATCATCAGCTTTGTAGCCAACTGTAACCTGCAACATTATTCGGGTGAGAGTGGCGTAAGTTACTTAACCCAGCAGTTTGTGCTGATGTTCCTTCAATTTGGGAGCGCCGCAACAGGTATTGCCGCAGCAGTAGTCTTATTTAAAGCTTTCAGAGATAAAACTGCAACGCAACTGGGCAACTTCTGGGAGTTTTTTGTGAAAGCCATTACGCGTTTACTATTGCCTTTATCAGTTATAGTTGCTTTAATTTTAACTTTTAATGGTACACCAGCAAGTTACGAAGGCAAAGACCAATTCATTTCGATGCAAGGCGATACCGTAAATGTTTCGCGCGGACCCGCAGCACAAATGATAGCCATAAAACACCTGGGTACGAATGGTGGTGGGTATTTTGGTGCAAATTCTGCCCACCCATTCGAAAACCCGAGCTATTTAACCAATATGGTTGAGGTGATTGCCCAAACGATTATTCCAATCGCCATGATTATTGCTTTCGGTTATTTTATCCGCAGGAAAAAACTAGCCTGGACCATATTTGGTGTAATGACTATCGGATTGTTTATGCTGATGATCCCAACCCTAACTTCCGAACTGGGCGGTAATCCGGCCATTGCCAAAATGGGTATTTCGCAGGCTACGGGTGCTATGGAAGGTAAAGAAGTAAGACTTGGTCCAGCCGCTACGGCCTACTGGAGCACTTTAACCACGGTAATTTCTACCGGTTCGGTTAATGGCATGCACGACAGTACCATGCCGCTTACCGGTTTGTGGCAGCTATTAGCCATGATGATTAATGCCATTTACGGTGGCTGTGGCGTAGGTTTATTAAACTATTTCATTTATTTAATTATTGCGGTATTTATTTCGGGCTTGATGGTTGGCCGAACACCCGAATTTTTGGGTCACAAAGTTGAGGCACGAGAAATTAAGATTGCAGCACTCATTACCTTATTAAGTCCGTTTTTAATACTGGCCGGAACCGCAATTGCCAGTTATGTATTTACCAATCATGGTAGTGCAGCCTGGGCAGTGCAACCTAAAGCCTGGTTAAACAATCCCGGATTCCACGGTTTTTCCGAGATGCTTTACGAAGTAACCTCATCTAACGCCAACAATGGTTCAGGTTTTGAAGGCCTGGGCGATAATAACATTTTCTGGAACGTTTTAACCGGAGTAATCATTTTCCTTGGCCGCTTCTTGCCAATTATTGGCCCGGTAGCCATTGCAGGTTTACTGGCAGGTAAAAAGTTCATCCCCGAATCGGCCGGTACCTTAAAAACAGATACCAAAACATTTGCACTGATGACCTTTGCCGTAATCCTGGTGTTAAATGCACTATCCTATTTCCCGGCCCTGGCTTTAGGTCCGCTGGCAGAATACTTTACGATGCTTAAATAAACTATGGTAAATGTGAGGTGTAAGATAACGCCGATCAACCACCTGACATCAAACGTCTTACATCCATGAACAAATCAGTGAAATCACTTTATCTGTGCAATCACTTAATATAAATAAAAATGAAACCCAATAATAAATTGTTCGAACCTGCCTTAGTGCAAACCGCATTAAAACAATCTTTCATCAAACTCGACCCTCGGGTAATGGTGCGCAACCCCGTAATGTTTACGGTAGAAATCGGTACCCTGGTAATGGCTTATGTTACGGTATATTCTTTTAACCATAACGAACAGGGATCTGCACTATATAATTTCTTCATCTTTTTGGTGTTGTTGCTCACCGTGCTCTTTGCCAACTTTGCCGAAGCCATTGCCGAAGCCAGAGGTAAAGCGCAAGCCGACAGCTTACGTAAAACAAGAGAAGAAACCCCGGCAAAGCTGCTTTTAAATAACGGAACAACAGAAATCCGCTCTTCCAGTCAGCTGCAGAAAGGCGATATTTTCATCTGCGAAACTGGTGACATTATTCCAACCGATGGCGAAATTATTGAAGGTATTGCTACTATCGATGAATCGGCCATTACCGGTGAGTCTGCACCCGTGATCCGCGAATCAGGAGGTGACAAATCATCGGTAACCGGAGGTACAAAAGTACTGTCAGACGAGATTAAAGTTAAGGTAAGTACTGCTCCAGGCGAAAGCTTCTTAGATAAAATGATTGCCCTGGTTGAAGGTGCTTCACGCCAGAAAACGCCCAACGAAATTGCATTAACCATTCTATTGGCCAGTTTTACACTCGTATTCATCATCGTTTGTGTTACCTTAAAACCATTTGCCGATTATGCAAATACCCCAATCACCATTGCAGCCTTAATTTCGCTGTTTGTGTGTTTAATCCCCACCACCATTGGCGGTTTACTTTCGGCCATTGGTATTGCCGGGATGGACAGGGCTTTAAGGGCTAATGTAATCACCAAATCGGGCAAAGCCGTAGAAACTGCAGGTGATATTGATGTGCTGCTTTTAGATAAAACCGGAACCATTACCATCGGGAACCGTAAGGCCACCAACTTCTACCCTACAGCTGGCGTGGTGATTAAAGATTTTACCAATGCCTGCATATTAAGTTCTTTAGCCGACGAAACTCCCGAAGGCAAATCGATTATCGAACTGGCCGCCGAACAAGGCCACAAAAGTTTAACCACACCCGAAGGTTCAATATTTATCAGGTTCACCGCCGAAACCCGCTCTAGCGGACTGGACACGAAAGATGGTCGCAGGATTAGAAAAGGAGCTTTCGACGCCATCCGTAATATGGTAGAAAAAGCCGGTAATGTATTCCCTTCAGATATTGAAGACCATGTAAAAAGTATTGCCACCAACGGCGGGACGCCTTTAGTCGTAGCTGAAAATGAAAAGGCACTGGGCGTAATCGAATTACAGGACATTATTAAACCCGGTATCAGCGAGCGTTTCGAGCGTTTGCGTAAAATGGGGGTCAAAACAGTAATGGTTACAGGCGATAATCCGCTAACGGCCAAATACATCGCTGAAAAAGCAGGTGTTGATGATTTTATAGCCGAGGCAAAACCCGAAGATAAAATGAACTACATTAAGGATGAACAAGCCTTGGGTAAACTGGTAGCCATGATGGGCGATGGTACAAACGACGCTCCTGCCCTTGCACAAGCCGATGTTGGTGTAGCCATGAACAGCGGTACCCAGGCAGCAAAAGAAGCCGGAAACATGGTCGATCTGGATAACGACCCAACCAAGCTCATTGAGATTGTGGAAATCGGCAAACAACTGTTAATTACGCGTGGTACGCTCACTACTTTCTCTATCGCTAACGATGTGGCTAAATATTTTGCCATTGTACCGGCGCTGTTTATCGCTTCGATACCTGCCCTGCAAAGTTTAAACATTATGGGTTTGCACACACCAGAAAGCGCAATCATGTCGGCCGTAATTTTCAATGCGATTATCATCCCGATTTTAATTCCGCTGGCCTTAAAAGGTGTAGCCTATAAACCAATCGGCGCTACGGCACTCCTTCGCAGAAACCTATTTATTTATGGCATCGGAGGAGTTGTAGCACCCTTTATCGGCATTAAGTTAATCGATTTGTTAGTGGGCGTATTTATCTAAACAATCGGTGTAATCCCCTAAATCATTTAAATCAGAATAAAATCTGTGTAATCACATACATCATGAAAAAGTACATCACACAATCTTTACGTTTAACCTTAGTATTAATCGTATTGTTATGCATCATTTATCCTATTGGGATTGCGCTTGCAAGTAAACTTGCCAAAGGAAACGGCGGCGGCGAAAAAATCACCAAAAACGGAAAAACGGTTGGTTATGCCCTGCTTGGCCAATCATTTACCAAACCCGAATATTTTTGGGGCAGACCATCGGCTGTAGCTTACAATGCAGCAGGCTCTGCAGGTTCGAACAAAGGCCCATCCAATCCCGATTATTTAAAAGAGGTTCAGTCGAGAATTGATACTCTTTTAAAATACAATCCCGGATTGGAAAAATCAGCTATCCCAGCCGATCTGGTTACGGCATCGGGTAGTGGCTTAGATCCGAATATTTCTGAACAGGGAGCTGCAATACAAATCGCGAGAGTAGCCAAAGCCAGAAAAATAGACGAGAAAAAAGTAAAAGAGCTGGTAGCCATGAATACTTTAAAACCATTGATGGGCTTATTTGGCCCCTCATCGGTAAATGTATTGAAGTTGAATCTGGCTTTAGATAATCTCTAAACGCTTATCAAAGTAATCACCCATAATACATAGTTCGCCATTCCCATCCGATAGCTATCGGATGGGAATGGCGAACAACTTAAAATCAGTGTAATCTATCAATCGGTGTAATCACCTTAATTCAATGAAAAAATTTATCATCCTTATAACATCATTAACCGCAGCGTTAAACACTTTTGCACAAAACGAACCAAAAGTTAAATTCTCAGGGTACCTCGAAACCTATTACGGTTACGATTTCAATAAACCCGCCGATCACAACCGTCCGGGATTTATATACTCGCACAACCGGGCAAACGAGGTAAACCTGAATTTAGGTTTTATTAAAGCCGCTTACGATAGCGGAAATATCCGCGCCAACCTGGCTGTAATGGCTGGTACTTATGCCAACGCCAACCTATCGGCCGAACCTGGTGTGTTAAAAAACATCTTCGAAGCCAATGCAGGGGTTAAACTATCAAAAACAGAAAACCTGTGGATTGATGCCGGGGTGTTCGCTTCACATATTGGCTTTGAAAGTGCTGTTTCGAAAGATTGCTGGGTACTGACCAGAAATATAGCCTCAGAAAATACGCCCTATTACGAATCTGGCGCTAAAGTTACCTATGGCACCCAGGATGGAAAATTTACTGCGACCCTACTCTACCTAAATGGATGGCAAAGAATTACCCGTACTGCTGGCAACAACAAACCTGCAGGCGGCTTACAATTAACCTGGAAACCTACCGGCAAAATAACGGTAAACTACAGTAATTATCTCGGTACTGAAGGCGCAGATTCGGTTCGGGTGAACCGTTTCTACCACAATGTGTATGGTATTTTTCAGCTAACTGATAAATTTGGCTTAACCCTTGGCTTCGATTATGGCACACAACAAAAGGCAAAAGGCAGCAACGATAAAAACGAAGTAATTTCGCCAGTGGCTATTGCACAATACAAATTTGCCGATAAATGGGCTATTGCCGGAAGGTTTGAGTATTACGACGATAAAAACGGGATCTTTATTGCTACCGCAACGCCAAATGGTTTTAAAACCAAAGGCTATTCACTCAATCTCGATTACGCACCAATACCCAATGCGGTAATCAGGTTAGAAGGTAAAACTTTCGATAGTAAGGATAAAATTTTTAACCGCGAAGGCAACGCAGTAAATGCGAATACAACTTTAACGGCAAGTATAGCCGTAGCGTTTTAAAATATTTGTTATTATGGCTCCTCAATAGAGAATCGTCATCGCGAGCGAAGTGCAATGCAGTCGAGAAATCTATTTAAAGATCTCTCCGTTTCGCTTCGCTCCAGTCGAGATGACGATCTTCTTTAAGGAAGCTGTAAGATAGATTTAATTAAATTTCAAAGGAGATGAAACTATATATCGAAATCTTATTCAGCATACTGCTTTTGGGCAGTGGCATTTTCCTTTTGGTTTTAAAGCACCGCAAAAAAACCGAAAAACTCAAGCGGCTTTATGCCCGGTTAAGCAACAACAAAAAGGAAATGCTGCTGGCTATGCAAAGGGCAAACCTGTACAAACTGGTGATGGTGCTCTCGGGTGTATTTCTTTTCACCGTGTGCGTGTGTGTACTGGTAAACGAGCACATTATCGCTATAACATGGTAAGGCCAAGATAAATTCCATCACCCATTTTAAAACCTACATCATTCAACATGTCAGAAAAAGAAGATTCGGTTAAACACTTCCTCGAACTGATTAAAAAATCGAGAAGAGGGAAACTCAAAATCTATATTGGGATGAGTGCCGGTGTGGGCAAAACCTACAGGATGCTGCAGGAAGCACACGCCCTCTTACGTGGTGGTATTGATGTTTGTATAGGCTATGTAGAAACGCACAAAAGGGCCGAAACCGAAGCCCTGGTTGCCGGCTTACCCTTAATTGCGCGAAAAAATATCTTTTACCGGGGTAAGGAAATAAATGAAATGGACCTGCAAGGCATTTTAAACCGTCATCCAGAAATTGTGGTGGTTGATGAACTGGCACATACTAATGTAGAAGGCAGTAAAAATACCAAGCGCTGGCAGGATGTTTTCGATCTGCTCGAAGCCGGCATCAGTGTTATTTCGGCGGTTAATATCCAGCATTTAGAAAGTATAAACGAAGAGGTAGAACAAATTACTGGTGTTCAGATTACCGAACGCATCCCCGATAAAATACTGCAGATTGCAGATGAAATTGTAAATATCGATTTAACGGCAGACGAATTGGTTACCCGCTTAAAAGAAGGTAAGATTTACGATAAAACAAAGATCGAAAGTGCACTGGGCAACTTTTTTCAGGCCGATAAAATTTTACAGCTGCGCGAACTTGCACTTAAAGAAGTGGTGCATCAGGTGGAAAGAAAAATACAAACCGAAATTCCTAAATCCATTAAACTTCGTCCCGAACGTTTTTTGGCCTGTATTTCATCAAATGCCGAAACTGCCGGCGTAGTAATTAGAAAAACAGCCCGGCTGGCTTCTTACTACCGTTCGCCATGGATTGTTTTGTACGTGCAGAGCGATGCAGAAAGTTTAGACCGCATAAAACTAGATAAACAACGACACCTGATTAACCATTTTAAGTTAGCCACGGAGCTGGGAGCCGAAGTAATTAAGATAAAAAGTAACCAGATTACCCAGACCATTATTAATACGGCAACAGAAAAAGAAATTACAACCATTTGCATCGGTAAACCCCATTTAAATATTTTTCAGGTGATACTCCGAACGGCAATTTTTAATCAATTGTTACGTAATTTAGCCAGTCAGGAAATAGATCTGGTGATACTGTCTTAAAACTTATTTAACCACAGAAAACACAAAGAAAATACACAGAGTTAGGACTGATTGCTTTAAGTTCTCTGTGAAAAACTCAATGCCCTCTGTGGTAAAACAAAAAAATAATGCCATGAAAATAAAAACCAAGCTTCGCCTCGGATTCGGCTTTCTCTTCATCATCGTCTTGTCCTTCGGCTTAATTGCCTTATTCTTCCTGAACGAACTTTCAGATAAATCGAAAATGATTTTGAAAGACAATTACAAATCGCTGCAATATGTAGCAGCTATGCGTAAGATTATTGATGAAAATCACTTTCCCTTAAGTGAAGCACAACGTTTAACTTTTGTAGAAAATTTAAACAATGAAAGCCAGAACATTACCGAACAAGGCGAGAAAACCGCTTTCCTAAAGCTCGAAAGCGCTTATAAAACTTTAAGTACCACTGTTAATGAAAACAGCCTGAAAAATTTACGAACTGCCCTGCACGATATAGAACGCGTAAACCTCGCTGCCATTTACGAGAAAAATGAGCGTGCCAACGAAACTTCGTCAAGAGCCAACCTCTACATCATGATAGCGGCAACTCTAAGCTTTATTATCCTGTTTACATTTATTGTCAACTTTCCTGGATTTGTGGCTAATCCGTTGGCCGAATTTGGTGCCGCAATTAAACAGATTGGTCGCAAAAACTATAAACAACGCCTGCATTTCGAAAACGATGATGAATTTACCGAACTGGCCGATTCGTTTAACGGCATGGTAATCAAGTTAAATGAATGGGAAAACAGTAATCTCTCGACCATTAAATCAGAAAAATTACGCATTGAAGCAATCATCGCACAAATGCAGGATGCCATTATCGGTTTAAACGAAAAAGGTGAGGTACTTTTCTTAAATCATCTGGCAGCAAAGCTGATGGGATTGGATGAAGATAAAATCATCGGGCAGAATGTGGCCGAGCTCATTCAAAAGAACGAATTACTTAAACGCATCATTAAACCTGATACCGACGAGCCTACTTTAAAAATTTATGCTGATGATAAAGAATCGTATTTCCAGCTCGAAAACCGCGAAATTATTATTCCCAATTATGAGGAACAGGAAGAAAACACTTTAATTTCAGCTACAAAGTCTGCAGGTAGCGTATACATCCTGAAAAACATTACACAGTTTAAAGAGCTTGATGAGGCTAAAACGAATTTTATTGCCACTGTTTCTCACGAATTAAAAACACCGCTATCCTCTATAAAAATGAGTTTAAAATTGTTGAACGATGAACGCGTGGGCAGCATGAACGAAGAACAGCACGAGTTGCTTACGCACATTAAAGAAGATAGCGACAGACTTTTAAAAATCACCAGCGAATTATTAGATCTTTCGCAGGTAGAAACCGGTAATCTGAAACTTAGCTTTGCCATTACAAGTCCGGCAGCTATAGTGCAATATGCGGTTGATGCTGTTAAATTTCAGGCCGAACAAAAGTCCATCCAGTTAACTCTAAACTGCGATCAAAACCTGCCAAATGTATATGCTGATATCCAGAAAACGGCCTGGGTAATGGTTAACTTCTTATCCAATGCTTTGCGTTATAGCGCAGAAAAATCGAAGGTGATTATTGATGTTTTCCAAAAAGATCAATTCATCCAGTTTTCGGTTCAGGATTTTGGAAAAGGCATAGAAGAAAAATACCAGAAACGTTTGTTTGACCGCTATTTCCAGGTACCAACCGATGGACAGAACAAATCGGGATCTGGACTGGGCCTGGCCATTTCAAAAGATTTTATAGAAGCAGAACAAGGTAAAATATGGGTGGTGAGTGCCATTGGCGAGGGCAGTAAGTTTTGTTTTGCGTTGCCGGTTGTGGTTTAGTTTCTAACGAGTGCATAAATAGCAAAGCGATTTTATCGCGTTTTATAATTAACCGCAAAGGGCGCTAAGTTTTACGCGAAGAAACGCTAAGCGACAATGTTTTTTCACCACGGAGCACGCAAAGCTTACAGAGAGAAAAAGAGGAGATGGAAAAGGGAAAATGGAAGACGGAACATGGAAAACATGCTACTCTGTGCACTTTGTGCTCTCCCTCTGTTTGCTCTGTGGTTAAATATAGAGGAAAATGTAAGATCGAAAACCACTCCTTACATCTTCGCTCGTTTCAAACAAGTTCATAATTAGCTAAGCGATTTTATCGCATTTTATATCATGAACCGTATAGAAGCATTTATTTTTCACCACGAAGACACTAAGAACACAAAGAGACTCTATAGCGTTTAAGAAATACTATTCACACCGTGTTTAATGGGAGGAAACTGCACACCAAGCGCCATCCACTGAATGCTACACAATATATGGTTCCATCTCCTTATCAATGCTTTTGCGCAGTTCCATCAGTTTAATGGCGTAACCGTGCATGGCAATTTCCTTTTCAGTTTTAGGTTTAAACTCCGGTATACGTTCCGGATTCCCGTTATCATTAACCGCTACAAAAACAATAATACAGTGAGTGTTTTTCACAAAATCACTTTTTCCAACGGGTTTCGAGTAAGCATCAACTGCAATGTGCATACTCGTTTTACCTGTGTAAATAATCCTTGCGTCCATCTTAACCAAATGGCCAATGTGCACCGGGTGAAAGAAACGGATGCCACCAACATATACCGTTACACAATACGATTGACTCCACTGTAAGGCACAGGCAAAAGCCGCCTGATCAATCCACTTCATCATCATCCCCCCATGCACTTTACCGCCGTAATTTACGTCTGAAGGTTCGCTTAAAAACTGAAGTTCGATGTGATTTTTGGGTCGTGCCATTTTGATAATATTTTAGAAGGTTTGGTTGTTATGCCGCTAATATATTACAAAATCACTAACAAATACAGAAAATTATGATATTTATCATAATTATTTAACCAAAACCTAACAATAACTTAAATCAACATACAAAAACATTCAAACACGAATAAAAAATTAAACAAAACTTACAAACCACCAATAAACAAGCCACTAACAAATACATTTTACACCTAAACAATCTATAATAAACAAAAAAACACAGACAGGCATACCCTATCTGTGTTAATCCCCGCCTAAATGGCCGGGCAAGTATATTAATCTGTGGTAAAATTAAGCGCCTTCGTGTTTCTGATATTAGCATGAAGTGTTGGTTGCTAACAACCAACACCACAGGAACTAACATCAATGGAAATTATTTTGCGATAACGCTAATGGCATAGCCCCCACCCGGTGCACAATATTGGCTAAGCTTGCTTTTGCTGGTTACTTCTATTTTGCGAATGGTATAAGCTTTTGGATTGGTTTCATAATGCGCATCCTTCGCATCAGCATAAATGGTTGCGACATATTTTTTACCAGCATCTAAAAAGCTGAAATCTATTTTCGAAGTACGCGCTACCTCATCATTGGTACGGCCAACAAACCAGTTATTTTTTCCTTTTGCCTTACGTGCAAAAGTAATGTAATCGCCAGGCTCTGCCTCCAGCACTTTAGTATCATCCCAGTCTACAGCAACATCTTTAATAAACTGGAAAGCATCCATATACTTGTTATAAGTTTCGGGTAAATCAGCAGCCATTTGCAGTGGACTATACATGGTAACATACAACGCAAGCTGACGTGCCAGAGTACTGTGTACAAATGAAGTATTTTCAGGATTATAAGCACTTACCTTAGTCTCGAAAATTCCGGGTGTATAATCCATTGGTCCGCCAATTAAGCGGGTAAAAGGCAAAATTGTGGTATGGTCGGCATTGTTACCGCCAAAAGCTTCATATTCTGTACCACGGGCCGATTCGTTGCCGATTAAATTCGGGTAAGTACGCGCCAAACCCGTAGGCCTAACCGCTTCGTGGGCATTAACCATAATTTTATATTCAGCTGCTTTCTGGATGGCATACAAATAATGGTTGTTTAACCATTGGCCATAGTGGTGCTCTCCCCTCGGAATCATATTACCCACATAACCGCTCTTCACCGCATCATAGCCATTTGCTTTCATAAACTTGTAGGCTGTATCTAAATGGCGCTCGTAGTTGCGTACCGACGAAGAAGTTTCGTGGTGCATAATCATTTTAATCCCCTTGCTTGCTGCATAACGGTGTAGTTCCTGCACATCAAAATCAGGGTATGGCGTTACAAAATCGAAAACATAATCTTTGGTTTTACCAAACCAGTCTTCCCAGCCCTCGTTCCAGCCTTCAACCAAAACAGCATCCAAACCATTTTTTGCTGCAAAATCGATGTATTCTTTTACATGCGCAGTATTGGCTGCATGTTTTCCGTTCGGTTTGGTTTTAGCGTAATCGGTTACACCCAGTTGTACACTGGTTAAATCGTTATAAGCCCAGGTGCTTTTTCCGGTAATCATTTCCCACCAAACACCCACATACTTGGTTGGTTTAATCCACGATACATCTTTAAATTTGGTGGGCTCGTTTAAGTTATAGGTTAATTTCGAGGTTAAAATATCACCTGCTTTATCGCTCACAATAATGGTACGCCACGGCGATTGGCAAGGTGCCTGCATATAGCCTTTATCGCCAACAGCATCTGGTGTTAACCACGATTCTAAAACCATATTTTTATCATCCAGGTTTAACGACATTAACGAGTAGTTAATCAAAGCAGCTTCATGAATATTAATGTACAGGCCATCTTTGCTTTTCATCATCAAAGGTGTTTGCAAGCCTGTAGGCGAAAAGGTAGTTTGCGATGCATTGGGTGTAACCGCAGCTTTCATCTTACCGCGCACTTCCGATAAGTTCGAAGTTACTGTACTGTATTCCTGGGTATCGTAATCGCCAGGCAACCAGAAGGCTTTATGATCTCCGGCCAATGCAAACTGGGTTCTTTCTTCCTTAATTACGAAGTAATCGAGGTTTTTCTGTTCCGGGAACTCATATCTGAAACCCAAACCATCATCGAATAAGCGCATGCGCACTACAATAAAGCGATTGCTTTCCTTTTGGGTTAGCGTAACGGCAAGTTCATTGTAATGGTTTACAATTTCTTTTACCTCGCCCCAAACGGGTTTCCAGGTTTCGTTAAATGTACTGGTTTTGGTATCGGTAATAGCAAAACCGCTCATTAAAGATTTGCCATCCTTAAGCTCCAAACCAAGCTTACTAATTTTAATAACATCTTTTCCCTTGTACTTTAAACTATAGGTAGGCACTCCCCCTTCGGCCAAAGCAAAGCTGGCTACCAGCTGGCCATCCGGCGATTTCAATTGCTCTCCGGGAACGTTCCCGAAAACATCCCCGAAAAATAGCAGAGCACATATTAAAGTAAGAATTATTGAGCGGTTAATGGATTGGTTTGGTTTCTTATTCATGCTATCATTAATTTATTATTATTACTATTTATATCGCATTGGTTGCGCCAATACTAAAAACGCTTTTAGTTAAATACAATTTATATCTAACAACACTTCAAATGTATTTAATTAAATACAAATCATATCAAAAAAGACTGAATTCATATCAAGCAACACTCAAAACGTATTGAATTAGATACAAATTCTATCTAATTCCCATGCTGACATGGTCCGTGTCGCCACGAACCATCTTTTAAAAACCAGCCCTGTAAACCTGCGAGGTCTAAATCAACATTACTCCAAAAGCAAAGCATCATCATCCTCATCCGTTAAGCTCAGCTGAATGCTATCGCTACCGGCAATACCTTCAATAGAACCACGAATGTGTGTTGCATTTAAAAGTACTTTTTCCAGTTGTTTTTCACGGGCCTTCCATAAACGCTCCATAGCATCACGCTCACGCTGGATGGATAATTTCATACTCATAAAACCTTCGCGAATGGCTTTCCACTGCTCCGAAAACTCTACCCCGGTTAAATAATCGTACAACATGTGCATTTTATCCCCCCGGTTTTCCTGCGATTTCATAGCGCTCGATAAACGCAGAATCCCATCGCGTAAAACATAGGCTACCGCATTTACTTCTTCGAAAGAACAGATCCAAACGCCATCGCGCTGACCAAAACTGGTCATGCCTTTAGGGTAACACTGACTTACAATTACAGCCACATCAACACCCATGCTCCGCATGTCTTTTTTCAGCTTTTCAATCCAGTCGCCACCAAAATCTTTGGTACGTTTACTTTCATATATAATTTTACCGCATTCCTGCCCGAACTGGTTACGCACCACCTGTACACAATCGGCACCACGTACGCCCTTACCTACCTCCTCAATCAAATCAAAAGGGAAGTTACTGCGCAACAGTTCTTCCAAAATCAACTCCTGTACTTCGCCTTGTGACTGCATACTCCC
>RCUK01000321.1_pt1 | contig 49470 bp, 49 predicted proteins | sample 2166381 | NCBI WGS metagenome assembly RCUK01 (sample SAMN09932809, study PRJNA488358) | compost metagenome | isolation source: compost soil in an enriched community | place: Germany: Experimental Botanical Garden | reverse complement strand
GTCCATTAAATATATATATATATATATATCAAATTATATATTACAGTATTACTTACTTTATAATGTATATATATGTCAATTATAATATTATATATAAAAAAAAAATTATTTAAATCTATTATATGGAGAATGATTTTCAGTGTATACAAAAATTTTTATACCTGACAAATCACTAGCGACACATACACTACCTACAAAATTTAAAGCTTTTTTTTTTCGTTTAATAGCACCAGTTAACTGAAAATAAGAAAAAGTATTAGATTTAATAATGAATGCTATCGAAATTGTATTCATTATTCTTAATTGATTTGACATTTTATACTTATTTTGTTTAATAGGCAATATCTGACTATATACATGATTTAAAGTGTTAATTGAGTAATTATTATTATTATAATATTTAAATATTGATTTCATAATAATACAAATAAGATTTGCACTTTAATAATATTTTGCATACAACATTAAATGAATCTTTTATAGGACAAAGAGTTTACTCAGAGAAAAAAAATAAATATAAAGTAATCAATAAATATATTAAATATACAAAGAGTATAAAAATTAAAAAATAATAAATAAATAAGATAATAAACTTAATATTATTAAACCAGAATAATGATATATTAAACCAGTCTGTAATTTACTATTAAAATTAACCATATTATCCACTATTTTAGTAATTCCAAAAGGCCCAAATAACTCAATTAAACCTTTATCAAATAATTTAAATGTATAATTTAATGCAGAATAATTCATTAAATCAATTAAAGGAAAAACAACATTTTTATTAAAAAATAAATACTTACGATTAAAAAAAATAAATAAGTTATTTACCCAAGAATAATAAAATTTAAAATATAAAAATATTTGTTTAAACCAAACAAATAAAATAAAAAAAATGAAAGTATAATAAATAGTTAATACTAATGGTATTTTTCGAACATATTTAATAAATTCATAATTAAATAAATAGAACCCAGAAGAATTACTAAAATCTTGATACTCTTGACAAGAAATATATAAAGAATATTTCCAAAAGTCAGTACCTATACCAATCATTAAATCATTTAGTAAGTAACCACTAAAAATACTTAAATAAGATAAAATAACTAATGGTAATACTAAATAAAATGAACCATAATGAAGATTGTATATATATGATTTATAACCATTAAAATTATTTAAAAAAACATATACATACATTTTTATACTATAACAAATAGTTAAAATAACACTTGACATTGCTAAAAATTGAAAAAAATAAAAAAATTTAATATATTTTAAAAATTCAAAATTATAAATTAATTTATTATGAAATAACTCAATTATTTTTTCTTTAGAATAAAAACCAGAAGTATAAGGAAATCCCATTAAAGATAAAGAACCAATTAAAATGAACATTGCAGATAATGGTAATTTTTTTAATAATCCACCCATTTTTCTAAAATCTTGTTCATTTGATAATGCATGTATTATATAACCTGCAGTTAAAAACAACAATGCTTTAAAAAATGCATGATTTATTAGATGAAACATACCATTATAATAACTTGATAATCCACAAGATAAAAACATATAACCTAATTGACTACAAGTAGAGTAAGCAATTATTTTTTTAATATCGTACTGAAATAAACCAACAGTACTACCAAAAAAAATAGTAAGACTACCGAAAAAAGAAATCCATACTAATAGTAATGGAATATTTTCCATTAAAAATGAACATCTAACTATTAAAAATACACCTGCTGTTACCATAGTAGCTGCATGTATTAATGAAGATACTGGAGTAGGCCCTTCCATTGCTTCTGGTAACCAAAAATGTAAACCTATTTGAGCAGATTTACCAACTGCTCCTAAAATAATAAAAAATCCAGCATAATACATTAGTTGAAATAAATAATCATTTTCATAATTAACTGATAATATAGAAAATATTATATTAAAATCTAAAGTTTTAAAAATTTTAAAAACTAAACCAAAAGCAAATAATAGACAAATATCACTGATTTTATTTGTAAATACTGCCATTATACTAGATTTATTTGCACCAACTCTAGTGTACCAAAAATTAATTAATAAATAAGAACAAATACCAACACCTTCCCATCCAATAAATAATTGTATTAAATTACTTGCTGTTACTAAAATAAGCATAAAAAAAGTAAATAATGATAAATAAGACATAAAACGTATTTGATGAGGGTCTTGATCCATATAGGATACTGAATAAATATGCGCACACAATGAAATAGACATAATCACTATTAACATTGAAACAGATAAAGAATCAAATAAACAATACCAGTATACATTAAAAATATCAAATACTATCCAATCTGTTATTTTTATATAACATGGTAATGATAAAAATGAAACTTCAAAAAAAATTAAATAACAAACTAATGTTGAAATAAATACTAATAATATATTGATTAAATGATTTTTGTAATTACCTATTTGTTTACCAAAACAAAAAGTAAAAAAAAATGAAAAAAAAGTAAAAAATATTGGTAATAAATACATATCGTTATTTATAAAAAAATACTACACATATTTATATGTTCTGTAGTAACAAATTAATAATGCTAATCCAATAGATGATTCACAAGCTCCAATAGTTAATATAAATAAAGAAAACACTTGACCCATTAAATCATCTAAATATACAGAAAAAAATAAAAAATTATAATTCACTGCTAATAATAATAATTCTAAAGACATAATAATTAATATTATATTTTTTCTACTTAAAAATAATCCAAATATACCTATAATAAATAATAATACTGGTACAATTAAATGTATAAACATATTGCTAACTTATTTAGTTATGTAATCAATTAATCCCAATCTAATGAACCTTTTTTCCATTCGTACACAAAACCTATTAATAAAATTAATATAAAAATATACATAATGTAATACCCAAAAAAATATAATTGCTTTAAACTTATTGCCCATGGAAAAAAAAATACAACCTCTACATCAAAAATAATAAATAATATAGAAATTAAATAAAATTTTACATAAAATGGTTCTCTTGCATCTGAAAATGGATCAAAACCACACTCATACCCTGTATTTTTTTCATTATATGGATTTTTAATAGTTATTAAATAACTAATACCTAATACTAATGTACAAATAGCAAACATTACTAATGCATAAAATACAAAATCACCATATTCATTTAAATAATAAAACATCTTGTATAAAAAAATATAAAAGTAATCAATAAATTAATTATAACTAATAAAATTATTATATACCATTTAATGTATAAAATAAAGAAATATCACCTAATAAATAAAAAAAAAAAATTAATATAAAAAAATAAACAAAAAGATAGAAGAATGCAATTACCATATCATGTTCTGGATCCATATAATCTATTAATAATTCTGATACAGTAGAAATTATATTTCTAATTAAATAATATATAATTACTAAATGCAATAATGCAGCAATTGAAACGATTAATACCCCAATATTAAAACTAAATGCAATAGTAGAATTACCATTATATTTATCTAAAGTACATTCTTTTTCATATAATAATGCAGTAATATCAGGTAATTGAATATTAGATATACCTGTATTAATAAAAACTAAATAAAAAGATACATAAGTAATTAGTAAACTTAAAAAAATTAAAAAAAATTTATTAATATTATCATGTTTATATGCAAGGTATGTAATTAAATAATAAGAAAAACCATACATAGAAACTAAACAAAAAAAATAATAAAGATAACCAGAAATATATGGATATGGAAATTGAGAAGCTAATGCATCTCTATATGTACTAAAAGAACTTATATCCATATGATACAATATTAAAAAAAATAAATAAAAAATTGAAAATACATAATAATAATGAAAAATAATAGTACGTAAATAATTTAAAAAATCTTCTAATAGTTGTTTTTCTTTTTTAACTAATATTACATGTAATTTTTCATCTACTATCCACATAATTTTACATATTGCAACAACATAAGCAAATTTTCTAACTACATAAATAATAAATTTTATTATTTGATTAGCAAATTCTCTTTCTTTTTTATCTGCATAAGCTTCTGCCTTATCTAAAAAATCTATAATTTTTTTAAAATACTTATTATCTAAAAATCTACCGAATAAAGTAATAAAGATTTTACTTTCTACTTTACACAATCGAATATGCCATTTTTCTAAAAAATTATAGATGACATCAACTATATTTTCTATGGCAGAGACAAATTTATGTTCTACTTCAGCTATAATTTTATTAGCAATAGAAACTACATCTGGCTCCACCTTTAATACTAAATTCATAATTTTATTTTTGAAATTACTAAACATGCTCTATTTATATTTTTTTTTGTTTGTAATGTGTGTGCTAAAAGCTTATAATGCGAATTTATAGTATAAAACTATCTATCAACTTCCCCAAAAACAATATCTAAAGTACCAATTACGGTAACTAAATCAGCAATCATGTGCCCTACTACTATACTATTTAATGCCTGTAAATGCATAAAACCAGGAGAACGCACTTTACATCTATATGGTTTATTACCACCATCAGATACCAAATAAGCACCTGTTTCTCCTTTAGGTGCTTCTACACAACCATAACTATGACCCTGAGGTACACTTATACCCTCACTATATAATTTAAAATGATGTATTAGTGACTCCATAGATGTTTTCATCTGACTACGATATGGTGGAGTAATTTTATGATCATCTACTCTTACTAACCCTAAAGGAATTTGATTAATCGCTTGACTTATAATATTTATACTCTGACGCATCTCCTCTATTCTTATAAGATATCTATCATAACTATCCCCACATACACCTGTAGGAATAGCAAAAGAAAACTTTCTATATATCTCATAAGGTTCAGATTTACGTAAATCCCAAGCAATACCAGTAGATCTTAGCATTGGACCACTTAAACTATAATCCATAGCTTGTCGACTATTAACTTTACCTACCTCTATTAATCTTTGTTTCCAAATACGATTAGTAGTAAGCATTTCCTCAATCTCATCTATTCTAGATGCAAATTGTTGTATAAAAATAGATATATCTTTTAATAAACCTATAGGTATATCATACACGACTCCTCCAATTCTAAAATAATTAGCATGCATTCTTGCACCAGAAACACGTTCATAAAATTCCATTAATTTCTCACGTTCTTCAAAAGCCCACAAAAACGGTGTTAAAGCACCTACATCTAAAGCATGTGTAGTAATTGCTAATAAATGATTTAATATACGTGTTATTTCTGAAAAAATAACACGTATATATTGTGCCCTTAATGGTATTTTGCATTTTAATAATTTTTCAGCAGCTAAACAAAAAGTATGCTCTTGACACATCATTGAGACATAATCTAATCTATCAAAATATGGTAAAGCTTGTGCATAAGTCTTATACTCTATTAATTTTTCAGTTCCCCTGTGTAAAAGTCCTATATGTGGATCAGCATTCTTTATTATCTCACCATCTAATTCTAATATTAATCGCAATACCCCATGTGCCGCCGGATGCTGTGGACCAAAATTCAACATAAAATTTTTTATTTGTTGAGATTGCTCAGCTAACATTAGTTGTATTTCAATTTTTTTTCCATTTAACCCATGGATTGGTCATATGTTTTTCGCACAAAAAACAAACTTATTTACAATATATATTTATATAAAAATTAATATTTTACTTTAAACAAAGTGAAATAATTTTGAAATTTTGCCCCATTTATAATAGGCAATATTAAAAAATAAAATAAATGAAAGTGAGAGCAAATTACACCTAATTGTATATATGGATATACTGGTAATTGACCACCTAAATATCCTAAAAATATAAAATTAAATGTAAATAACCAAAACATCATTCTATTAAACATCCTAAAATGATTATTTCTTTCACTACCTTTATCTAAAACTGGTAATACAAATAAAACTAACATTGATAAAAACATTAATATTATTCCATATGTCTTACTTTCAATTGATCTTAGAATACCATACATTGGTAAAAAATACCATTCTGGTACTATATGACTTGGAGTAACTAATGGATTAGCCTTAATATTGTTATCTGTGTGTCCTAATAATTCTGGATAATATATTACAAATATAATATATACTATAAATACTATAAATAAACCAAATAAATCTTTTACTAAAAAAAATGGATAAAAGTTTACCTTATCTAGTTTACTTGTTCTTATTCCTAATGGATTTGAACTACCTGATTTATGTAATGTATATATATGATACAATGCAAAAACAGCTATAACAAAAGGTAATAAATAATGTAAACTAAAAAATCTATTTAATGTTGAATTATTAATAGCATATCCTCCCCATACCCAATACACAACATCTTTACCTATTACTGGAATAACAGTTAAAAAATTTGTAATTACTGTTGCTGCCCAATAACTCATTTGTCCCCAAGGTAATACATATCCTAAAAATGCTGTACCCATCATTAAAATATAAATAATTACTCCAGAGAACCATACAAATAATCTTGGTTTTAAATATGATCCATAATAAATACCTCTTAATATATGTATATAAATTACTATAAAAAAAAATGATGCTCCATTTGAATGAGCATATCTTATAAACCAACCATAATTTATATCCCTCATTATATGTTGTACACTATCAAATGCATAATCTATATGTGGTGTATAAAACATTGATAAAAATATACCACTAATTAATTGTATACCTAAAAACATTCCTGCCATAAATCCATAATTCCAAAAATAATTTATATTTTGTGGTGTTGGATAATATACTAAAAATTGATATACTCTTCTTAAACTAGCATCTGCTAATATTATATTATTTAATTTATTAAACATTTTTTTTTTGTTTTCTTTTTATGTAGTCAACCAATCTAAAATCCACTAAGTATAAATAAATATGTTATATGTATCTGTATATATGCTATTATTTTTAAATTTAATACTATGATTTCTGATGAAATATAAAATAATATAGGTAAATCTACTGATTCAAATTTATATAATAATAATTCATCAAAACAAAAACATTGTATTTTTAATAAGTATACACTTACTGTGTTAGGTGAAATAAAATATATACTTATTCCTTTTATTATATAATCTGTTGGATTATATATCCTAAAAAATACTAAATATGTTTCACTTGGTGCAATGTATATATTACTTTGCAATGTTACAAACTCAACTAAATTAACATTTGTTGTAGTTGCTTTAAAAATAACCACATATAAGTTTATTTCAGAATTTTTTAATATTCTCTTTTCTACTTCTACCTGCTTGTAATACTTTTCTATATTGTATATTAAACTATTTTTATTTATATCTATATTACATCTATTTTCCTCTAAATATTTATTTACTTCAGAAACTAATATTTTATTCTTATAAATATTAGTTTCTAATTCAGTATATATATAAAATTTATAATTAATTTGATTATATAAATTTTGACTATTTAAATAATAATTATTTAATTCACAATAGATTTTATATATCGGTATATTATATATCGAAAAATATAACATCTGTAGTACTATTAATATTGAAACATATATTAATAAATATCTAATATTTTGCATTAATGTAGTACAATCATATCTTTTAAATATATGCAGCATAATACTACAAAGATATATCCTTGTAATATTGCTACTACGCATTCAAATAAGATTAATACCATTGTTATGAATATTGGCATTAATCCAATTAAAATTGTTTTACCTGAGATATAGTAAGCTGGATAAATTAATTTATGTACTACTACTGCTATTGTATCTAATAGAATATGACCTGCTACAATATTTGCAAATAATCGTAATGCTAAACTTATTGATCTAAATATAAATGAAATTGTTTCAATAAACACTAATAATGGTACTAGTGCAAATGGTATATCTTTTGGAAAAAACATTGAAAATATTTTAATACCATATTTATTTACTCCTACACCTATAAACATACCATACCATAACATGAATGCTAATCCAAATGTAATTGATAAATGACTTGTTATTGTAAAACTATATGGTAATATTCCAATTACATTACTTACTACTATAAATATAAATAAATAATTAAAAAAAGGAAAGAATTTTTTTCCTTCCTCATTTAAATATTCATACACTATATCATATATAAAACTATATATTCCTTTTAATAATACACTACCTATATTTATATGATAACGATTGTCTTGTATATTAATTGATACATATAATAAATGTAATAATACTACTATTACTGCACTGATTAATAATGTATCTGTTATATACAAATTTTCATTTTTATATAAATATTGAACTTGAAATTGTTCAAATGGACTATTTAACATTATACTACCACCCCTAATACTGCCCTGTGACTGTTATTAATATATACTACATATATATCATTTTTATACTTACTTTCCACTTTGCTATGCAGCCTATTATTATTCTATAACCGGCTGCTGTGTTATAGAATTGAATCCAGGTGGACTTGAACCACCGACCATTCGCTTATCAAGCGAATGCTCTACCACTGAGCTATGGATCATTTATACTATTATTTATATAATATTATAATATATTATATTTTTTATTATATATAATAATTAATTATTTATTTTGATAATTATTATTATCATAATAATTATCATCTTATACATACCCCAGGTGTTATATATATAACATATATATTATGTTATTTTATATCAAAAATACCTATAAAAAATAAGATATACATATTTTTTTGATATAAAATAATAATTTAAAATAATCAATAAAAATATAAATAATATATTAAATAAAACTATAAATATTATATTTAAAAAATATTATAATCCAAGAAGGATTAATAAAAAATAAAAATTGTAATATAATAAATAAACTAATAAAAAATGCAGGAATAAAATTAATTTGTGAATAATAATTCCAATTTTTTATTTTATTAAAGTATATAATTTTTACTATTTTTAAATAATAAAAACAACTTAAAATAGTAGCTAATAAAGCTAAAAATAAAAATTGATACATTTGTATATTTGCAATGCTAGTTAATAGAAAAAGTTTACCTATAAATAATGAAAATGGAGGAATACCTGCAAGAGTAAAAAAAATAAATAACAATAATAAAGACATAAATTTATTATTATAAAAATAACCACTTAATAAAGAAATATTTTCTACATATAATTTTTTTTTATTTAAATATAGTTGTAAAAAAATGGAAAATAAAGTTAGTAATGAAAAACTATATAAAAAAATATAAGTATAAACACTATTAATTAGTATAAAATTATTAGAAATAAACATAGTTAAAAAATATCCAACACTAGTAACAGTACTATATGCTAATAAACGTTTTATTTTTTTTTGAAATAAAGCACCAAAAGTACCTAGTAATAAACTACTAAATATAGTTATTATTATTATTGGAGAATAAATAATATTCAATACATAAAAAGTATTTAATAATAATTTACTAAAAATAAAAAATACAGATATAAATGGAACAGATGAAAAATAAGCAGTTACCATCATAGGAGCACCTTGATATATATCACTTACCCATAAATGAAAAGGGGCTGCATATAATTTAAATAAAAAACTTATTAATATAAAAATAAAACTAGCAGAAATTAAATGAATACTAACGTTATTAATATAATAATCAAAATTATTTAAAAATATTTCAATTTCTTTGAATGAAAGTAAACCAGTAAAACCGTAAACTAAAGAGATACCAAATAATAAAAGAATAGAAGAAAAAGATCCTAGTATATAATATTTTAAACCAGATTCTACAGAGTATTGATTATTTTTATTATAAGCAGTTAGTATATAAAAACTGAATCCTTGTAATTCTAAAATTAAATATAAGCTTGTCATATGATTACAAGTAACTAATAAACAAAGACTAAGAGCTGAAAAAAAAAAAAGTACATATAATTCAAACTGATTAAATTTATTGATTTTAATGTAATCATACATTAAAAATGATAATAATACAGTAAAAAATAAAGTAATTAACTGTAAAAAAAAGATAAAAGTATCTTTTTTTACATATTGTAATATATTAAATTCACCTAAATGAATGTAATTAAATAATAATAACATAATATTAATAATTGATAATATAAAAAAAAATAAATAATTTTTTGTGTTATTTGGGAAGTTGTAAGTTTTAGATAAATTAACGATAGTAGTATATGTTAAAAAAAATAAAACTACAAAAATAAAATAGATTTCTGGTAATAATAATAAATAAACCATTGAAACATTCATAATATTATAATATTATATGATTCTTAAGTAGTCAACTATTTAAATCTTGCATCATCTGTTCGAAGTTTTAATCTACTTTCATCTACATGAGAAATACGTTGACTATTAGTAAAATAATCAATAGTATGGTTCATAAATCGATTTTTTTGCATTTTAAAACCAAATACTCTATTTAATAATACATTATTTGATTTTTTATATTTAATATTTTTTCTCATATGAGTTTTTTTTTTTTTAGGAGCAGCCATAATAAGATATTATATATATAGTAAATGAAAAATGTATCACGTTCATAGAAAAAATAAATATAAATTATTAATGAATACTTAATAATTCAAAAAAATTATAATTAACCGCAGGATTAATTATTTGAAAAAATGGATTTGGATAAATCCCTAAAAATAACATAAATAGAACTAATGGTAAAACTATACTTAATTCTAAAAAACTAAGATCAAAATAATGTTTAATAAATCTATTATTTGGCATTAAAAAAATCATTTTATTATATAACCATAAAGAATATATAGAACATATTAAAATACTAAAACCCACGAAAAATAAAGGTATATAATTTTCAGAATTAAAAGTTCCTATAACAACTAATAACTCACCTATGAAATTACTAGTTAATGGCATACTAATATTACCTAATAAAAATAAGAAAAAAAAAATTGAAAATAGTGGCATAGTTTGTACTAATCCGCTATAGTATTTAATTATTTTACTATGATACCTATTGTATAAAAACCCAACCATAAAGAATAATCCAGCTGAAACAATACCATGTCCAATCATTAAAAAGATAGAACCATTTAAAGAAGTAATATGAAATGAAAATAGTCCAATCATACATACATTCATATGTGCTACAGAAGAATAAGCTATAATTTTTTTTATGTCTATTTGTCTTAATGTAGTTAAAGAAGTATAAAATACAGAAAGAGTAGCCATTAATAGTACTAATGGTGAAAAATAATAAGTTGCATTTGGAAAAATAGGAAATAAAAAACGTAAAAAGCCATAAGTTCCTAATTTTAATAAAATAGCAGCTAAAAAAACAGAACCTTCCGTTGGTGCTTCTACATGAGCTTCAGGTAACCAAATATGAAAAGGAAACATCGGTACTTTAATAGCAAATGATAGAAAAAAAGCAAACCAAATAAAATGCTCATTGATACTACTATATTCACTTAACCAAAGTAATTCTAAATCAGTAGTACCAGTATGTAAGTATATAGAAAAAATAGAAATCAACATAAATAATGATCCAAATAAAGTATAAAAAAAAAATAAAAATGAAGCATGTATTCTTCGTTTTTTATATCCAGATATACCAATATATGCAAAAAAAGGTATTAAAATACCTTCAAAAAAAATATAAAAAACTAATAAATCTAAAGTATAAAATACTATAACCAATAAAAAACTAATACTTAACAATGCAATACCATAAGAATTTCTCGCTGAGAAAGTAATACTATTAGAATAATATATATGTATTAAACATAATGGTAATAAAAAAGAAATAAGATATATAAAAAATAATGATAATCCATCAATACCAAAATTTAAATATAAATCATAAATATTAATTTGAATGCAATGTTGAAAACCTAAATGAAATGGATCAAACATTATCCAGATAATACTAAAAAAAATATGTGATATCCAAGAAATAATTAAAGGAACTGGAATCTTTATAAAATAATAATAAATACTACTAATATTTAAATATCTATCTAGTATATTTAAAATATTAAATAAAAAAAAAACAACAATTTTTATTGTTGATCCTATTTTTTGAAAATTATTAAATATTAATTTATGATTATAATACATTAATAAATGTAACAGGGAAGTAATCAGTTATTTATGATAAAACTCCCAAGGGCTTTTAGTATCAAATAAACGAAATTCTTGTATAAAACTAATAGAAGAATATTTAATATTCTTAATCATTTCACAATAAGATACTTCAACAAAACCACTTAGTGGAAAATCTTTACGTAATGGAAATCCTTGAAAACCATAATCTGTAAGTATACGTCGCATATCAGGATTACCTATAAAATTAATACCAAATAAATCCCAAGATTCTCGTTCATACCAAGAAGCACTTGGAAATAATGAACAAATAGAATATATGCTATCGATTTCATTTAAATTAATTTTTATAAAAAATCGATTATGAAAATAATGGGATAAAAATTGATATACTAATAAAAATCTATTTTTATTCTGAATTAGATCAATAGTACATAAATCTACAAAAATTTTAACTTGAGTATTCATATGTAAAAAAAAAAAACTCAATAAATTATTTAAATATTGTTTATGTGTAGTAATATAATAATATTCTTTTTTATGAATATTAAATATATAATTTGGTAATAATGAAATTAAATATTTGCTCATATAAAAAAATAAGATATAATGTTGTCAATTTAAATAATTTTTATACTTTTTCAACATTATATAAGTGTATCATATATTTAATGTTAGATATAGCTGTTGCAGGACTTAATTTTTTAGGACAACATCTAATACAATTTAATATTAAATGACATCTTTTTAATTTATAAGTATCATTCAAAAATTCTAATCTAGATTCAAATGATAAATCTCTGGAATCTATTATCCATCTATATGCTTGTAATAATACAGCAGGACCTAAATATTTCTCAGTATGCCACCAATAACTAGGGCAACTTGTTGTACAACAAGCACATAATATACATTCATATAAACCATTTAACATACGTCTATCAGAATCTGATTGTAAATTCTCAATAGTTGGTCTAGAAACATATACACTAATATTATGTATACTATTAGAAATATCTGAAATTAGTTTAATTTCATAAGGTTTAATTAAAAATGGATTAATAGAACGGTATTGATTATAAAAATGTTTCATATCAATTACTAAATCTTTAACAATTACCATATGTGGCAATGGATAAATATTTAAAAATGGAAAAATATATGATACATGTTGATCTATACGATATGTACATGCTAATGCATTTACTCCATTAATATTCATAGCACAACTACCACAAATACCTTCCCTACAAGAACGTCTAAATGCTAAAGAATCATCTTTAATATCTTTTAAATATATTAAAGTATCTAATAACATTGGTGCATGCTCATGCGCTCTCAAAAAGAAAGTATCTACTGACGGTTTTTCATGAATTGTACTATCATATTTAAAAATACGATAACAAATAAAGTCGTCAGTGTTTGGAAACTTAATAAATTTCTCGTTTATTAAATTTATTCGTTTAAGATTTAATTCTCGATAATAGTGTAATAAACTACTATGAATTTTATCTAAAAAACCAACAAACAAAACGACTTATATAAAATAAATGTAATCAAGCAAAAAAAAAAAAACCTGAAGAATAAATAATACCAAGAATTTTTTTAAATAAACTTTTTAAATTAATAACAAATATAAGATTATCAGTAACATATTTAAGTATTGTGTATACCATATTTTTATTAAATATAGGTAAATAAATAGTCCTTAAATCAATATAACCAGGTTTTCTCTTAAATTTAATTAAATCTATTTCTTCTAAAGATAAAGAAGATTTTAAAAAATAATATAACGTAGGAATATTGATTGTTAATTCAAATGTTTTATCTGTGTATATATATATATGCGCTCTTAAAGGCACCTGTTCTTCATAAATAGTAGAAGAATTATTAAATAAATTACAAAAATCATTAATAGGTAAACCATATTGACCTAAAGTAGGACCAATTGGTTCTTTACTAGAAGCTTCCATAGAATTAATATTTAATTTTACTAAAACTTCAAGAGTTTTTACTGATTGTTTTTGTTCAATTATATTTTTTTTATTTTTCATAATAATTTTATAATTAATTTCATGAGATATATCTCATGACTAGTAAACTAAATTACAGTGGAAGGAATCGAACCCACGTATATACGGACCAAAACCGTATGCCTTACCACTTGGCTACACTGTAACATATGTGCGTAGTAAGATTTGAACTTACGGCCAATTGATTAAAAGTCAATTGCTCTACCGCTGAGCTATACGCAACATGTGTTACAGCATAAATAATATTATTATTAATACATATAATATATATTATATTATATGATTATTATCTATTTATTCATTACTTTTTTTTTAAACTACCTAAACCAAACTTCGATCTTCTAGTAATTCTACCTTTAACAGCTAATAAATCAAATTTACCTCTAATTGGTTTATATCTAACACCAATCAAATCTTGACATCTACCACCACGTACTAAAACAACAGAGTGTTGTTGTAAATTATGACCAATACCAGGTACATGACATGAAACTTTTTTACCTGAACTTAATTTAACTCTAACACATTTCCTTTTTGCAGAATTTGGTTTTCTAGGTGTTTGTTCAAATACTTTAACAACAACACCACGTTTTTGTGGACAACTCTGTAATCTAGGAACATGTGTTTTAGTTTTTTTACTTTTTCTCTTATGTACAAATAGTAATTGATTAATAGTAATCATAATTATATATATATTGAATTAATAAAAATATTAAAAACAATTAATGAATTCAAACTAAAAATGCGAAAAAAAAAATAATAAAATGAATAATAATATATTATTAAATTTAAAACATTATAATGTTTAATATTTAATAATATATTATTATATAAATTTTGTACATTATAATTATTAGATAATAAAAAAAAATCATTAAAATAATAATTATTATTATAATTTAAACAAAAAAATGATAAATTTATAGAATTACTATCTACATATATTAACAACGATTTAATTTCATCAATAATAATACTTAAAGATTTATTATGTACGCCTCTAATTAATAAATATTTACCAGTTAATATTTTTTTTAAATTAATATGTTCAATATTAAAAAAAGAATCAAAATTTTTACGAGTTAAAAAAAATATAAAATATCCATATTTAGTAAAAAATTCAGTTTTTAATAATTGCATTTGTTTATCATCTAAATGTGAAAAACAAAAAATGTAATCACACATAATAAAATACGAACTAATAAGTAATCAAACCATGTTAATTTTACCAATTTTAAATATTATTTTTTTAGTATTATTTAATATACCTTTTTTAGTATATATATTAGGTATTCTAAACGATCTAAAAGTACTAATAGTATTAGTTAACAATTGATGATTTAAAGAAATTAATGTATAAAAAACTTTTTTTTTTTCTTTTTTTTTTAAAAATAAAGCAAAATCTAAAGTTTTAAAAATCAAATGACTATATCCTAATTTAAAAACTAAATTATTATTTTTTTTATGTAATTTATAACCTCTACCATGTATTTTAAACTTAGCTCTAAAACCTGAAAAAATAGATACTAAAAATAAAGAAATAAATAATTGAAAATTAATTTTATTTTTAGTATATTGTTTCAAATCATTAAAAATTATTAATGAATTAATTAAAAAAAATTTAAAAATAAATAAACTATTACTATTATATAAAAAAAAATATAAATTAAATTTACATTTAAAACTACCTAATTTACTAACACATATAATATTTCCACGCTCAATATAAATATATACATAATTATACAAAAAAAAATATAAAAAAGAACAATAATTATGTATCATTATTTTATAACTTCAATCCAAACCTCACCAGAAGTGTTTAATTTTAATGCAGACTCACTGCTTATAATGCCACTGCTAGTAGATAATATAAAAAATCTACCTTCTTTAATAATGCAATTTTTTAATTGCTTAATTGTATAGTATATTGGTTTACTAGGTTTAGAAATAATTTTAATTTTTTTCATAGTATTAATATCACCTACTATATTCAATGCAACTACAATCTTTAAATTTTTTTGATTCATAGTGTATGAATAAATAAAACCATTATTATATAATATTTTTAAAATATCTAAATTTATTCTAGTTAAAGGAATAACACATATATTTTTTTTGTGTTGTATTGCTTGATTTAATATAGATGCAAAATTTATCATAAAGTTAGTATAATATATTCACATATATTGTATACGATTTTTTGAATATGTTACCAACTTGCTTTTCTTAAACCATTAATATAACCACATACACCTAAATTTTTTAAAAACATTCTTGATAATTTAAATTTTTTTAAAACAGATCTATTTCTTCCTGAAATTAAACATTTATTTTTTATTTTAGTAATACTTGAATCTTTAAAATATTTATTTGAATGCTCAAATAAATATTTTAAACTAATTACTTTATCTATATAATTATCTTTTAATAATGTATTAGTAATTACATACTTAATATAATTACGATCTTTATAGTACCTAATTTTTAAATTTTTTTTTTTTAATAATACTCCAGCCATTTAAATTATAAAGTTTGTAATCCATATAAACTATATATTAATCTATTTAATGTAAATTTATGAGAACCAGTGTATAATTCAATATTAAAATTATATATTAAATTTTCATAATGAATTAAAAATTTATCAAAATCAGTAAAATAAGAAAACATAGAAATAAATAAAAATTTATTAAAATTAATTGATAATAATTGATATTTACGAGCTTTTAAATTTCTATTTATTATTTCTTGATTTATTTTAGGAAATGAAAAAATAACAAACATTCTAATAAAATTTAATAAAGAATGTTGTCTTAATGTTACAGTACATCCTACTTTTAAAGGTAATAATTTTGAAAAATTAGTGTTTTCCTTAATAAAAACTATACGTTGCCCTGAAGCACGTTCTAATAATAATAAATTAACTATAAATATAAATCTATTTTGTTCCATATTTTTTAAAGTAAAATTAATTTTTACTTTAAAAACATCTTGTTGTTTATTAATACCTAATTGTTCTGAGTTACTAGTAAAATTAAAATGTTGATTATTATTTAATTCATTTGATAATATCATTTTATTTTTATATTATAAAATACTTGAACACATAAATACAATTTTATTGTATTTTTTAACTACTAGCTCACTTGCTACTGGCCCGAATAAACGACTACCATAAGGATTGTCACGTTTATCTATTAATATAATTGCATTATCACCAAATGCAATACGTGTACCACTACGACGTCTAACATACTTTTTCATTCTAATAACTACCCCAATACGAACATCATGTAATTTAATTTTTTTATTATTTGTTGCTTTTTTCACAGCAACAACAATTAAGCTTGATAAACGTGCTTTACCAAATTTAGAGTTTAATACTTTAATACATTCACCTACTTTACCTCCAGAATTATCTGCAATATTTACTCTAGTATTTAAATAAATCATTTTTTTACATAATATCTAGTACCACTTTTATGCACTAATGCTAAAGGTACTCCAAATTTATAAGATAATTTTTTTAATATTTTTAAAGCATTCGCTAATTGTACTTGTCTAATCTCGTATAAACAAGTGTCTATTTTTAAAAAACTAATATATTCATGTATAGGTCCTTTACCTTTACCCATACGTACACCATTTGGTTTTTTTGTAACTGGAATAGTAAATTTTGGACGTACAAATAAATATGCTTTTTTTTTTAATTCTCTTCTAATTAAAACTCTACCAGATTCTAAATTTTTTTTATTTAATATGTGGTTTTTTAATACCACATATCCAAAATCACCAGAAATTAAATCCTTATTAAAAGAAGTAATTCCTTTTTTATAAATATTACGTCTAAATAATTTTTTTTGTTTCATAATATATATATATATATATATATTTATTAAGTTTTTTAAAGTAAAAAACAAACACAATTATAATATTAATAAAACTACTATAAAATAGTTTTATTAACATTATTACAATTTAAAATACGAGTATAATAAAATAACCAAATTTTAATACCAAAAGTAGATCTCTTTAATTTAATATATGACTGATAATAATGTATATCTGCATAAACACTATGTGTTGGCATTTTACCAATTAATCTATAATCTTGTATAATATCATGATATGCCACTAATGCAGTCCTTTCAGCTTTTTTAGGAGGTCCACTAAATTCTATACGTATACCTGAAATTGGATTTTTTTTTTTTTTTATTTGATCACTATATATATTATTTACATTTAAAGTTTGATATATTTCACCTAAATTAAAATATGGTAAAAATTTATTAAATTTTAATGCATTTTTTTTTAAATCAGAAAATTCATTAAATAAATTAATAAATGATTTAGAAACATCAGAATTATGTTTTTGTTGCAATAATGAAATTTTATTAAATATTTTAGTAATATGATGTCTTCTTTTTAAATTATATGAAATATAATCTAATAATAATTTAGTGTCAAAAATTGGAAATGTTTTAATATAATATGTAGGTAAAAAAAAACATTGTAAGCCAGTAAAACTAGTAATTGTGTACTCTATTGATAAATGAAAAAAATTAAAAAATTTTTTATAAAAATGTACATATATACGCTTAAAAAAATTGTTAAAATGATTTACTTGTTTATAATAGATAGCATCTACTTGATCATTTTCAACTGTAATACTATTATTAATAGATTTTTTAAAAAATTCATCAAAATCTTGTATATATAAAAAACCAAATAAATTATTTTTATTACTTAATAATAAATTTAAATACTTATTAAATTTATTATGTATATAATTATTTGAAACATTTTCATGATTAATTATGTAAGTACTTCTAGTTTTTTTTGAATCTAATATAGAACTATATGAGTAATTATTAAAATTATATATTAAAAATAATTTTACATTATTTTTAATAATTAATTTATAATTACTAATAATACTTATTTTTTTTAATAAATAGTAACTATTTATTAAAAAATTTTCACATTTTAATAAATTTTTATTTATATTAGAATATTTAAAATTATATACGATAATTATATATATATTTAGAAAAATAAATAAAAATTTAAAAAGAAATTTAAATAATAATTTATGTAATAAATTAATAGTATTAGCATAATTAATATTAATGATATAATTAAATAAACTAATATTACTGGAACTTAAAAAAAAAGAATTTAAATAAAAATAATTTAATCTTTTAATATTTAACTTTTTTTTATTTAAATCTGAATAATTACGAATAAATTTATTTTTTAATGTATTATTAATTTTAAAAAAATTAGAAAATATATTTAATTGCACATTATATTTAACAGAAAAAAAATTAATACAAGTATTAACCAATAAATTATTAATATAATTAAAATAAGAAAATCTATTTATTAATATATTATTATTTAGATTTAAAGTATTATAATTATTAAAAAAACAATATAAAAAATAATAAAAAGTATCATATTCACAAATAAATTTATTAATATTTATTCCTGACATAGAATCTTTAGGTAATAAAAAAACAGAATCAAATAAATATTCAATTAAAGATATATATTTAAATATATCTTTATATGTATGCACTGATTTAGTAAATCTTCTAAAAGTATGTTTAGTTATATATATATTTGATTCTATATAATAATACTTTTGATTAATTCTATTAATATAAAAATGTGAAGTAGGTAAACGAAGACGATAAAAAACAGAATTTAAATATTGTATTAACTTATAATCCCTAAAAACTAAAAAATTATAAAATTCACGATCATACCAAGAAGAATACCAATTACCAAAAATACCGATTTTTAAAGTATTTAAATACTAAGACGACTCATAATTAATTATTTTTTTTTTTTTTTTTTGTAAATTGCTCGTTTTTTAGTAAAACAAAAAGCACCAAATTTATAACCCAGCATATACTCTTTAACATTTAATGGATAATATATTTTACCATTATAAACATAAACAGTTAAATCTAAAAAATCAAAAGTAATAGTAGAACTTCTACTTCTAGTATATAATATTTTTTTATTATTAATTTTAGCATCTATCGCATTTTTTAATAATTTATTATCAACAAAAGGTCCTTTATATAAAGATCTAACCATATATTTAAATATTAACTTACTGTTTTTTGTCTTCTTCCCCAAACAGTAAAAGGACTAACTCGACCTGTTTTTTTTCCTTCACCTCCACCATGTGGATGATCTATAGGATTCATTGCAACACCTCTAACGCTTGGTCGAATACCTAACCATCTTGATCGACCAGCCTTACCTAAATTTAAATATCTATACCATTGATTTGAAACAATACCTAAAGTAGCTCTACAATAAGAAGAAAGTAATAATATTTTACCTGAAGGAAGTTTTACTTTAGATGTATTACTACTAACGTTTACCAATAAACTATATGTACCTGCAGATCTTGAAATAGAACCACCTTTACCTGGAAATTGCTCTAAATTATGTAAAAGAGTACCATTATCAAAATATAATAATAAATTTGAATCTCCTATATTATGAAAAGCTATTCTTTCATTATAGTTATAAATAAATATTTTTTTACACAAATTAAATTGTGTAGTTAAAATATAACAAAATAAACCATTACTATAATGAATAAGAGAAACAAAAGAAGATCTATATGGATCATATTCAATAGTGTATACCTCTGCTGGGATATTATATATATTACGTTTAAAATCAATTTTACGAAATTTTTTTTTTACTCCAGCACCTTTATGTCTTACAGTAATAATACCTGTATTATTACGACCAGCACTATTTTTTAATGATAAACATAAACGTTTAATATGCATATTATTAGATAAATTACGTTTATTAACTAAACAAGTATGTCTTTGTGAAGGTGTAATAGGATTAAATCTAAGAATATAATTATTAGACATTTAAATAAAATAAAAAATAATCCAAACGATTTGTAAAAGTCTTCAAATATATCACTTTATAATGCTTTATTATTAGTACTAAATATTACTTACTATATATTTTTATAAATAAGTTTGATATAACATTAAAAAAAGTCTAACAGAATACTGTATTTGTATACATCTGCTTTTTCTATTTCTTATTACATTAATATATTTTTTTTAATACATCATATCCAATAACTGAAACACTATATTTAGTAAAAATGACAATAACACTTAATAAATAATCAATAATTTTAATATAAAAAAAATATCTATTTTTCTATATCAGAAAGAACAGTTTTTAAAAAATTAATTTTACTATTAGTATCTTTATAATTACTTAAACCATTATCAAGTACATCTTTTATTGTACTTTCAATAGAAGGTTTAAGCATTTCCCTATGAGAATCATCATGTATTTTATTCAATTGAGATTCAATAAAACGTTTTTCGACGAAACTTCTTAATGCTATATAAACTCTCATTTGTGCTTCTCTCTGTAATTCCATATCATACATAACTTGTGAAGAATATTCTAACGCACTTGCAAGATTATCGTATAAGCCTACTCCCTCTCCAGGAAATATAATACATATTGCTAAAGGTAAAGTAAACATTAAAAATGTTAAACATACTCTAACTTTCTCTGAGCCTAATAACATTGTATCTGGTAAATTTTCAGGTGTCATATTATATACTATATTTAAAGATGTAGTCAACAAAGTACTATATTGCATAGTAATTACTTAAATATGTAATCAATATTATAATAAACAACATTAATATATTACTTATATATTTTTACGAGTAGTACTATAAAATACTTCTACTAATACATCAAAATCAGCATCCATACCAGAACCAAAAGGTAAAATATATTTTTTATTTTTTGGATTACTTAAATCTCTAAAATAATAATTTTTTCTATATTTTTTATAATTACTAGAAACAGTAATAATTTTAGGAGCAACCGCAAAAGTATGTGCAGGCACTGGAGAAGGTAATGTCCATTCTAAACTAAATGTTTTTATATTTTTTAAATTTATTACATATTTTAAATGTGATATATAATTATATAATAACCATTGTTGATAATATTTATTATCTAATGTAGTAAAACGTTTATTTACTTTATAGTCATTTGCAACAAAATTATTAGTAACATAGTATGATAATCTAGTCATTCTGTATGACATTTCATCATGAGTAGAAAATATCCAAGGATTTCTACCACAAGGAATTTGTTGTGTTAAAGCATCATAAACTACATAAAAAAAAAAAATTAAACCAAAAAAAGAAATTAAACTACCAAAACTAGCAAAAGTATTCCATTTTTGATACATATCTGGATAATCAGGAATTCTACGAGGCATACCTGCTACACCTAAAAAATGCATTGGAAAAAATGTTAAATTAGCACCTATAAAAGTTAACCAAAAATGACATTGTCCTAAGTGTTCTGAATATTGAAAACCAGACATTTTACCAAACCAATAATAAAAACCAGAAAAAATAGCAAATACTGCACCCATTGATAAAACATAATGAAAATGAGCAACAACATAATATGTATCATGTAATGATACATCTATACCAGCATTAGATAATATAATACCAGTTAAACCACCCATTGTAAATAAAGCAACAAAACCTACAGCAAAATACATAGGAGTATAAAACCAAATACTACCACCCCACATTGTAGCTAACCAATTAAAAATTTTAATACCAGTAGGAATTGCAATAACCATTGTAGCAGAAGTAAAATAAGCCTTAGTATTTGTATCTATACCAGAAGTATACATATGATGTGCCCAAACAATAAAACCAATAATACCTATTATTAAGATAGCTGCAATCATAGAAGTATGACCAAACACTCTTTTTTGAGAGAATGTTGAGATAACATGACTAACTATACCAAAACCTGGAATAACTAAAATATAAACTTCAGGATGTCCAAAGAACCAAAATAAATGTTGGTATAATACTAAATCACCACCACCAGCTGGATCAAAAAAACTAGTATTAAAATTTCTATCAAAAAATAATAAAGTAATAGCTGCAGCTAATACAGGAATTGCTAAAAGTAATAAAAAAGAAGTAATAAAAACAGACCATACAAATAATGATAAATCTTTTAAATACATTGATTCACTTTTAAAATATAAAATAGTACATATAAAGTTTATACTAGCAACTATTGAAGAAACACCTGCTAAATGGAAACTAAGTATTAAAAAATCTACAGATGAGTTAGAATGTGTCTGAGTACTAGATAAAGGTGGATATAATGTCCAACCAGTACCAGGACCTCCGTCCACAAAAGTAGAAATTACTGCTAATAAAGTAGAAGGTGGTAATGTCCAAAAACTAAAGTTATTTAATCTTGGAAATGCCATATCTGGAGCACCTATTAAAATAGGAACAAAATAATTACCAAATCCACCAAATAAAATAGGTAATACAACAACAAACAACATTAGTACTCCATGCATTGTAGTAACTAAGTTATAAAATTGATATTCACCAAATAAAATTTGATCTCCTGGAAAAGCTAACTCTAATCTAATAATCATAGATAATAAAACAGCTAAAAAACCATTAAAGATACCAAAAAATATATACATTATACCAATTCTTTTATGATTTGTAGTCCAAACCCAACGTTTCCAAACCCTATCAGAATAAGACATATATATAATTATTTTTATATAATTATATATAAAAAATATTTATTAATACAATGTGTAAAGATATAGATAAAATTTTTTCATTTTACTAATATGATTAAATATTATCTTCAAATATTAATTAATAATTTTAAAAAAAGAAAATATTTATCTATAAATATTTTCTTTTTTTAAATTATTAAATATCTCAATTTCCCACATGTCACCATTTAATAATAATTTTTTTTTATCATATAATAATTCATCATGTGAAAAAGTAGAGTACTCAAAATTAGGACCTTCAACTATAGCATCTACAGGACAAGCTTCTTGACATAGTCCACAAAAAATACATTTTGTCATATCAATATCATATCTATCTGTTTTTCTACTACCATTACTACGCATACTAGAATCAATAGTAATAGCTAAAGCAGGGCATATAACTTCACATAATTTACAAGAAATACATCTTTCTTCCCCAGTACGATAACGACGTAATGCATGCTCTCCACGAAAACGTGAACTAATTGGTCCTTTTTCGAAAGGATAATTAATAGTAGCTTTTCTATCAAATATATTTTTCAAAGCAAAAAACATACCTCTAGAAACCTCTAATAAAAATAAAGTTTTTATATTTTTATAAAGTATAAAATTATTATTATAATATAATGTATCTAAATTTGATTGATTGTGTAAACATGTATTTTCTTCAGTACTAAAAAATGATTTATAATAATTTACAACACGATTATTATAAAATTTATTAAATGAATTATTATATACTTCTAATGATAATTTATATAATTCATTTAATTTTTTATTATTATATATAAATATATATATTTGTTTAAATAATAAATTGATATATTGTTTCAAAATATTAATTATAAAAAAAAGTAATCAAAAAAAAGTATTAATAATAAAATACTAATAAATATATTCAATATAATTATTATCTGATTGATTTTTTAAAAAATCAATAGTTAATAAATTAAATCCTACCATAGAAGATTTATGAGTTAAGATTTCAAATTGTTCTCTTGATTTTTTATCAATATGTGGAGACCTTAAAATTGTAATTTTTTCAGAATGTTTAGGTAATTTACTTAATCTCCAGTTATACTTATATAATAATTTAGTATTTAATAAATATAATATATTGAAATAGATATTATAATAAATATTATAATAAGTACATACATTTATACTAAAGGAACCAACAAAATTTATAGTACTATAAATAGAAGTAGTTAGAATTTTACGACTACTATATAAATCAGAAATATTATCATATTTTAATAAAGTACAATCAGATATACTATATTTATTTAATTGAATACTATGTAATTGATTAAATAATAAAATACGGTAAATAAATAAGTAAGTTCTTAATACAGTATTAATATTTTCTAATAATAAAATATTAGTTCTTACTAAACTATTTAATAATACAGATTCCGAATTTTTATAAAAAGATTTAATAACTATTTTAGAATTTAAAGCTAACTTATTAGCCCAATATAATTTACTACGTAATAATAATTTAATTAGAATGTTATGTATTGTCATGTTAATATAATATTATTTAAATTGTCTATATTGAAAACGAACTAACATTAAATCGATATCATAAATACCATAAAAAAGATCGCGTTTTTTTATTATAAAATTAAATATTTCTAATAAAGATCTGAACTTAACTAATAAAGTACTAAAAGTTTCTCTATAATATATTGTTTGATTTATATTATTAGCAAACCAATTCATATGAAATAATAATACTTTTTGTCTAAATTTCATTTCTAAACTAATTAATGGTAATATTTTTTTTAAAAAATAAAAATACCCTAAAAAAAAAAATAATAAAAATTGTAATTGGCTTACTACTATAAAAATATCTATTTGTGGCATATATATATATGTATAAAATAAGTAATCAATAAAAATAACTATATAATACTTCCAATTAAAATAATAGATTTAGAGTTAGATTTACTAGTTCTTACTAACTCTTTATATAACTTAGTTTTTCTTTCAATATGAATTAATCTAAACAATTGTAATTTTTTTAAGTTATTATAATGATTACGTACTAATAATTTATTAATTTTTTGTAATTTTAAAAAAAAATTTTTTTTTAAAACTAAAACTAATTTATAAAAATTTGCAATTTTTAACTCATTGTAACGTATATAAGATTTATGCCAACTAGATAATGTAATATAAAATCGTACTGTTTCAATCCATTCTAAATTAGAAGCATGTGTTGATTTTAAATTTATATTCATAAATGCATAAAAATAAGAAATAATTAAAAAAAAAGATATAAACAATATAAATGACTCAGATTGAAATAATAAAAAAAAATTAGTAAAATTTAATAGTGTAAATATAATAAATAAATATATCATAAAAAATAATAATAATTTATGTAATCAATAAGTAATAAATATAAAAATATTGTTAAATGATACTAAATAATATATTTAATAATATATTAAAATAATATTAAGAAAACAATCATAATAGTAAATAATGCTATTGCTTCTGTTAAAGCAAAACCAAAAATAGCTAAGTTAAATAATCTTTGGTGTACTGATGGATTTCTAGAAATACCTTCTAATAAACTACTAAAAATTAAACCTATACCTACACCTACACCACCTGAAGCTATAGTAGCTAAACCTGCACCTATCATTTTAAATTCTACGATCATGTTACATGTATTTTTATATTTTTTAATAAAAATTAACAACTAATTTGAATCTTTTTTAGGACAAAGAATATAAAAAAAACTAATATAACAACTAATTATACAAAATTAGCACAAGATACTATTTCAATTAATTCATTAGTAATAGATTCCTGTCTAGCTCTATGATATTTAATAGTTAATTCTTCTATTAATTTACCTGCATTTTTTTTAGCACTATCCATTGCAACGATACGTGCACCTAAAGAACTATATTCATTCTCTTCAAAAGCATCCATTAGTACTAAAGATAATCCAAAATTATAAAGATCACTTAAATAATTAGGAAAATCTTTATTATCTAATGCTACACGATGAAAAATAGATTCATTTAGATCTACTTTATCAACCAGTATATTAGTAAATTCATTAAAGGAACAAATTTGATAACAAGATGTTTCTTGTGCAAATACAGAAATAAATCTATTAAATATTATAAAATATCTATCTAAATTTAACTTAATAATTTTCTCTACAATAATAGAAAAACTAAAAATAGAAAATGCTGCAATATCTTTATTATAACGAGCTATATGTTTAATTAAGCTACCTGGATAATTACTTAACATTGTAACTCTACAACGTACACCAGTACTAAAAGTTCTAACAGTATTAAATGTTTCCTCTAAAGTATCAATAATTTCTTCAGTTGCTCCAAAAATCTCATTATTATGAGGTCCACAACAGTTTTTATCAATTGTAATAGGCATAACTAAGCATTGCATATTTTCACATTCTGCATAATGTTTAATATTAAAAAAAGATAAAAATGGAGTAAGCGCTAAAAATCTATTTGCAATATTTTCTTTTAATTCTGAAATATTAGATAATGCAACAATTTGAATAGATTTAGTGATATCTCTAAATTTTTCATAGGATATAACTTTTAATTTCAATTTTTTTGGATCAACCATAAAAATATAAAATACATAATGTAATCTACTAACGCAACTATTAATAGTTAATACTTAATAATGTAACCAATGAATTATTAATAAAATTTAATAATTTATATTTGATAATAATCCTTTTTTATAACAATTTATAAATAAAATAAATAAAAAAGCAGTTATTAAAAAAGAATTATCATTACCTGGGATAGGATAAGTAAAATAATTACTTTTACTATCACTATCAACCAATCCAACAACAGGTATCTTTAAAGAGTTACATTCTTTTACAGGAGTAACCATCTTATTAGCATTCATTATTATCGCAACATCTGGTAAAGCATTTAAATTACGAAAAAAACAATAAAATATAAAAAATCTCCAATATTTTTTAATAATTTTTAAATGTTTAAACCAACGCATACCAGCTTCACGAGTATTAAAAGAAAAATAAATCATTTTAAATAATAATGATGTAAATTTTAAATTTGATTTAACATTATCTTTACCTGAAAATAAATCTATTAATATATCTGAAGCTTGCATATTATAATTAGATAATAATCCATGTTTCCAATTGTTAAATAAAAATGAATGATTACTTCTATATAGATGAAATATAAAAAAGCTAACCAATCTTTTGTCTAAATTAGACAAATTTGTATAGTAAAAAAATAAATAACTATTTTTATTTCCTAAATTTTTTAAAAAATTACAAGCATTTTTTAAAAAATAAATAGTTACATTTAAATCTATAATGTGCAGATTTTTTCTTACTCCTAATAAGAAAAAAGAATTTAAATTAAAAACTTTACTTTTATGCTCACCAATATGCATACCTAATTCAAATAAAAATTTAGTTAATTTAAAATTCATATGTGTTAGTTAATAATGTATTATTATACTATATAAATAATAATATAAAAAAATAAATATAAAATGTATAACAATAAAAAAAAGAACAGAGAAGGATTTGAACCTTCGCTTATAAAAATAAACTGGAATTCAAAGCCAGCGCTTTTGACCACTCAGCCATCTGAATATATAATATTATATATATTATATATTAATATACATATACATTATAAATATGCATATCTCTTTCTGTAAATTCTTTATTTTCAATAATATTACTACCACTTGTATTATTTGTTAGTGCTATAGCTCCAATCATCGCAATTAATAAATTCAATGCAGCTAATATTAAATTTAAAGGATTTACTTGAAATAATAATAAAGCAATATTATATAAAGTAAAATAATGTGATTCCTCATCATTATAATTCATATTATAAATGAATAAATTATTTAAATTATTATAATTATATTCATCTAAATTTAACATATAAACATAGCCATATAATAATGAAATAAATATTTCAAATAATAAAATTACTAATATAAAAATACCAATTGTCAAATAAGTATACTTATCTGTTTGTATTTTTTGAATATTTAACATCATTACTATAAATAAAAACAATACAGCAATTGCACCAACATAAATAATTAAAAATATAAAACCAAAAAAATCAATACCCAATAAAATAAAAACTATAGAACTAAATAAAAAAGAGCAAATTAAAAATAATACAGAATTTATAGGATTTGCTGCAGAAATCATCAATACTGATGAACTAATTAAAAATATATATATAATTATGATTAAAGATGTGTACATTTTTTTTTTATTTATAATGATTTAATATAAAGTTTTTTATAAAAAACAAACAATAATAAAGTAAATATATATAATTATATATTACTTTCAAAAGATACGTTAAATCTAATTCTAAAATGAGAAAAATAATCATATTCAGCTTGTTGTACATTATAATTTAATACATATAAAGAAATAAATAATAAAATCCATATAATATCAACAAAATGCCAGTATAATAAAGCTAAACCATAACCTAAATTTCTTTCTTGTGAAAAATGATAATAATATAAACGATCATGTTGATAATTTAAAAAAATCATACCTACTAATACATGTAAACCATGAAAACCAGTTAGTAAATAAAAAATACTACCAAATACACTATCAGAAATATCAAATAGTAAATGCATATATTCTTCTAACTGCATTACTAAAAAAGTATAACCAAATAATATACAGCCTACAGAATAACATATAGCAGTATGCCAATCTTTCATTTTCATATAATAATGTGCACAATTACCGATATAACCTGAAGCAATTAAAACTAATGTAGCAACTAATGGTTTTTTATACCAAATAGACATTTCTAAACCATATGGAACAGATCTGCTACCTAAAAAAACAGAAGGATGAAAAAATCTATCAAAATATGTCCAAAAAAAACCAAAAAATAATAATGTTTCTGAAACAATAAATAAAATAAATCCAGCAGCTAAAGTTTTTCTAACTTTTCTATTATATTTACCAAATACCATAGATTCTATTAACATATCGTTAAACCATCCAAATACATTGTAAACTAATGAAATAAAAGAAATAACTACTAAATAACCAGTATATTCATATTTATTTATATATAAAACACCAAAAAATAAAAATAAAAAGATAAAACCGCTTATATAAAATGGCCAACGTGTGTATGGTATATCATTATAGTAATGAAAATATCTTCTTTCAGATGTAAATGCTACATCTTGATTTATATAATTTTCCATTCTTAAACGATTTTCTTCAGTGCTATAATAATTATATATCTTGTCTCTTTCCAATTTCATGAACAATAAAGAATAATAATTAATAACACAATTATTACCTGTGCTATCAAAATAGGATAGAGAAGGATTTGAACCTTCGCTTAGTTATCCTAAACTTGTGTTCCAAACAAGCACATTTGACCACTCTGTCATCTATCAAAAAAAATTAATTGTTCTGAAGTGGACTCGAACCACCGACACGAGGATTTTCAGTCCTACGCTCTACCAACTGAGCTACCAGAATAGTAATAAATTATATAATTTAAATAATAAAATTATTATTATTATTATTTAATAATAATAAAGAACATTTTTGTAAAGTATCAGAATTTAATGTTACATTATCAGTTTTATAATAATTTACATTGTTACTCACAAAATTATTAACAGTGAAAAAAGTATTAACTATATGTATATGATCGTACTTACCTATATGTAAAAAATAATCTATAATTGCATAAGGATATACTTTTTTAAACTGAGTATTATAAGATAATTGAGTATATAAACCAGCAAAAGATACTTGAGGAATATTAGAAAGATTACATGTAAATGAGATTAAATCAGAAATGCTGTAAAAATGATTTAACTTCGTTAAAACTTGATTACTAGTTTGTGATATACCAATGCAATTACTAAAAGAAGCATTAGTTTCAAAAAAAGAAGTCGATGGTATTAAAATACTAATATATTTTTTAATTTCTTCACTAATATTAGTACCATGAAAAATTAATTCTTTTGTTTTCATATAACGTAATAACTGTGACTTATTTAAATATTCAGTATTATATAAATAAATTATATCAGAATACTCATTATAATAACTACTAGGATTAGAATGCCCTAAATCACTAACTGTAACATCACTACTACTATTTAAAATAGTAGTAAATTGTACATCAATTTTGAATTGTTTTAAATAATTATATAAATTTAAATTATTATAATTAGAATTTATATTATTAACAATATTTAAATCTTTAAATAGTCTACTACTATAAAAATGTTTACCTTCTAATATAAAAAATAATGTAAAATAAGAATTAGAAATATGATTATAATCATAATTTAAACTTATATTTTTACCAATATAACTAACATTTACATTATTACCCTTTCTTAACTTACGATACTTTAATCTACTATTGATCAAAGGATTAACAGTTTTTAAATTAATATTGTCTAATAAATAACTTTCATAATATGTAAAAACACGTAAACTGGAATTAACTAAATAATTGTACCTAAAATCAATATTATTATTTAATGCATTAGAAAAATAATTAATATTATCAATTCCTAATAAACTAAAAAAAGAAGAAATATAAAAATAATCCTGTGCAGAAGTAAAATAACTACTTAATTCAACACGTACTATAGATCGTGGATCATCAGAAAAGTTAAAAATATTATTGATACTATTAACTAAATAATTAAAAATAAATGAAAAACTACATGATTGTAATAAAAAATTTGTAGCGGCTTTATCTCTATACATAGGAAAAAGTATTCTATTATTTTTTAATCCCTCAAAAGAAAATCGTACTTTATCAGTAATCCATTCCTCATTTAAATAATCATGTCTTTTAGGCAAGATTCTCACAATTTCATTACCTTTAATGTCTATACGTATATTACTACCTAAGCTATCAAATATATCAATTGATTCTAAATTTTTTAATTCCCATGGTCTAGCTTTAAAAGCATAACTTTTAGAAGTTAATGCACCTACTGGACAAACATCTACAATATTACCAGATAATTCATCAATAAAAGGCTTAGTAATGTATGTACCAATTTCAGTGCTATCTCCTCTACCTAATCTACCAAGAATAGTATTACCAACTATTTCTTCATTAAATCTAATACATCGTGTACAATGAATACAACGAGTCATAATTGTTTTAACTACAGGTCCCATAAAAAAATCTAAAACAGATCTTTTTACTTCTTTAAATCTACCACGATCACTACCAAAGATAATTGCTTGATCCTGTAAATCACATTCTCCTCCTTGATCACATATTGGACAATCTAAAGGATGATTGATTAATAAAAATTCCATTACATTTTCACGGGCTTTTTTAACAAAAAAACTAGTAGTATATATATGCATTCCTCTAACTAAAGTAGTAGAGCAAGCAATAACAGGTTTAAAAGATGACTTAATCTCAACCATACACATTCTACAATTACCTGCAATAAATAATCTATCATGAAAACAAAAACGTGGAACACCTACGCCAATAAAATCACAAAATTTTAATATAGTGCTATTATAACAACGGTCTTCCAAACGTATTTTTTTATCATTAATAAATAAAGCATTATGTTTCCATTTTTTTTTATTCACCTTTAATAAATATTTAAATATATTAGAATGTTTTACTTTTAATAGTGCTGATTTCATATAAATAAAAATTACACATAGTATTATTTCTATTTAATAGTTGCTATGCGAAATCAAATTTAATATATGCTATTTGCTAATATGATACCCTCTAATTTTACGAAAAGCTAAAAATTTTAATAATCTATTATATACAAAGATTCCAACATTTTTTCGCAATAAATGCTTTTGCTTAAAAGCACTAGTTACATTAGTTTTTAGATCAGTTTTTACTTTACCTATTTTGAAAAAATAAGAAATAAGTATATTTGATAATAAATAAGAAGTACTTACTTTATATTTTTTTAATTTTTTCATTTTACGTAAATTATCATGATCTCTAATATTTTGAGTAATTAAACGCATAGAAATTCTAACTCGTTTATTTAAAGGTGCAAATCTAGGAATTAAAATAGATTTAGTCTGTTTTTTTTGTTTTGTAAATTCAAAAAAAGTTTGACCATTATAAATAGCCTTCATAAATAAATATAATGGATTGCATAAACTTAAGTTCTTTAAAAAAGAAAAACTATTACTTAATATAGATTCTGCTTTATGTCTTTTACCATGTTGAATTAAAAAACCTAAAAATTTATAATATAAACAATTAATATCCCAATAAGTGTAATAATTATATTTTACATCAAAAAAGTATGAAGAAGGATAATATAATAAATTGTTAATTCTAGGAATTAATAATTTAACATATATATTTTTTTTTCGATAACATAATATAGTGTTATTACTAATGTTATTACTAGTTTGTTTTTTAAACTTTGAAAAATATAAATATTTAATTGGAAATTTAGTATTTAATTTATAATTATTATACATAATTTTTAATATCTTAAATCTATTACTAAATAATCTTTCAAATTTATTTTTACTTTTATATAAATTTTCAATATCAAAATTACGTAATTCAGAATAATTTAATAATCCATTTAATAAATCCATAAAAAATTTATTATATTTTTCAAAATTATATTTATTTTGTTTCAACTGTAATTCTTTATCGATAGGTTCTTGTATATTTAATTCATAATAATTTAAATTATTAATACTAATTTTATCTGCTATTGAATTAATTATACCTGATTTTGTATTTTGATCATAAATAGAAATTTGGTTATTTATATTTTCATACTCATACTGATATATATTATTACTAATAATTTTATTAGTATTATTTAAATTTGATAAATAATCAAATTTATTAATAGGTAAACTATTTACATCATTTAAAGATGGCTTTAAATATGTATAATTAGAAAGATCAATTTGAGTAAGTCTATACTCTTTACTTGTTTTTTCTTTAAATTCTGCTCTTTGTGTTTCAGCGTCGTGTTGTTTATTGTATAATTCAACTATTAATCTTTCTTTCTGTTTATCTCCAATACTTTTATCAGATTTTATTCTTATTTCTTCTTTAATAAGCGCTAAATATTCTTCAATTCTAATTTTTAGTTCAGCTAAATATTCTAATTTTTCTGTATATCTTTTTTGTAATTTATATTTTATATTTTTTTTTAATTTATCCCTCATATTTAAAAAAAAATATGAATGTAAATAATCATAATTAACATAATTGTTATAACATACTTTATTATTCGAATTACTTATGAACGTCTCGGTAAGAATAGAAGAATTAAAATCAAATAATTTATAAGTACGTATATAATGGGCAGCAACAGTATTTTTATTTTCAAGAAATTCAAAGCTAAAGTTATTATAAATAACATCATTACTAAATAATATTATATGGAATATTTCAGAAGAACCTCCAATATAATCAAAATGTACAAAATCCATTAAATCCACTTCCGTGTGGTCATAGTCCATAAAATACATAACATTAGAAAAATTATAAAAAGAATAAACATTTTCAATACTACACAATGTACAAAAAATATTTAAAGATGAATTTAATGGTTCCGCTGTATTATAATTGTATTTGTATATTGATTTTTTTTTTTTTAAATATTTATTTAAATTATCTTTAAAATAATTAATAGTATTATGCACAATAAAATGCTTTCCTAAATAATAATTTTCAACATTTTGAATTTCTACATTAGGAAAAAAAAAACCAGAAGATATTTGTTTTTGCAATAAACGATTATAATATTTATACCTATATTGAAATAAATTACTATTATAATATTTAATATTTTGAAGAGTTAGAAAATAATCACCTTTTTTTTTGTATTTAATATACTTAACTAGTAAACGTTTCCAATTTAAATATTTTTGCATATAATATATAAAAAATAGTAGTGTATTCGTTTACAATAAATAAAATATCAAATGATATCAAAAAATTTATATAAACATTTCAAAATATATTAAAATAAATTGAAAAAAAAAAACTAAAAATAAAGTAATAGGTAATAATACTTTCCAACAAAATTTCATTAATTGATCATATCTATATCTAGGTAAACTAGCTCTAACCCAAACAAAAACAAAAACATTAAAAGCAGTTTTTACTGCAATCCAAATATAAGGGTCAACTAATTCATTAAATAAAGTTATATTAAATATAGGAAACCACCCACCTAAAAAAAAAATTGTATTTAAAGTACTCATTAATATCATATTACCATATTCTCCTAAGAAAAATAAAGCAAAAGCAATAGAAGAATACTCTACATTATAACCTGCAACAAGTTCAGCTTCTGCTTCAGGTAAATCAAAAGGAGCTCTATTAGTTTCAGCTAACATAGAAATAAAAAACACAATATAAAGTGGAAATAAAGGAAATACAAACCATACATATTCTTGACATAGTACAAAGTCTACAAAACTAAAGCTATCACACATTACAATAATACTTACATATACTAAACCAATAGTAACCTCATAAGAAATCATTTGAGCTGCGGAACGTAAACCACCTAAAAAAGCATATTTAGAATTACTAGACCATCCAGAAAAAATAATACCATACACAGAAAAAGAAGAAACAGCTAGTAAATATAAACTAGAATAACTCAAATCAAGTAATAATATTGAATCTGAAAAAGGAATTACTAACCATAATAACATACTACAAAACAATGTTAAAATAGATGAAAATAAAAAGATAAAAACATTAGAATTACTTGGTAAAATTATTTCTTTAAGCAATAATTTTAGTCCATCAGCAATAGGCTGTAATAAACCAAAAAAACCTACTATATTTGGTCCTCTACGTCTTTGTATACTAGACATTGCTTTTCTTTCTAATAAAGTAGTAATGGCAATAGATAATAAATTAAATATAATTACAACTAATACAAGTAATAAAAGTATAAAGTAACTAGACTCGATAAATAAAAAAAAATAATCGCGAATAGAATCACGAATAAAAGAACAAATTTTACGTATAAATCTATCAACTTCAAGAAAGATATAAATAAAAAAAAAAAGAAAATTCATATTTAATAATTAATTATTTGTACCTTTAAAATTATATAAATATTGTATATACTTTACTAAATATATATAATACGGGGATATAAGATTAAAGGTGAATGCGAATGTAAAAAAGTAAAAAAAAATAAGAGGTCTGAAACAAAAAATTATTGGACTTTTAGTATTAATAAGCTGAATCACTTACATGATATACACACTTAACCTAAAAAGTAATAGTCTATTACTATCCTCAAAAGAAAACAACATTTTAAAACTTCTTGCTTAGATGCCTTCAGCAATTATTTTTACGTACGTAGCTACCCAACGATGCATTTTGTAAATACTCCATACAATTGGTACACAAGAGGTGCGCTTTTTTCAGTCCTTTCGTACTAAAAAAAAGTTAAAATATATTTTCTAATACCTTACAGTAGATAGGGACCGAACTGTTTCACAACGTTCTGAACCCAGCTCACGTACCACTTTCATTAGCGAACAGCTAAACCCTTGGAACCGCTTTCAGCTCCAGGATGTGATGAGCCGACATCGAGGTGCCAAACAACTCCGTCGATTAGGACTCTAAGGAGTCATAAGCCTGTTATCCCCGGCGTACCTTTTATCCGTTGAGCGATAACCTTTCCACACAGAATTATCGGATCACTGTGACCAACTTTCGTTCTTGTTATATTTGTTTATACAACAATCAAGCAAACTTATACCACTGAATATTTCAAATAATTATAATTATTATTGAAATTTACCTTTGTACACCACCGTTACTTTTTAGGTGGTTTCCGCCCCAGAAAAACTACCAATCATAAAATATTAAATATACTTATTAGTACTAACTCAGAAAAAAACAATATTTCAAAAAAAAAAAGACCTTAAAAAATCAAATTTATGCCTATTCTACATTTCCCCAAAAATTAGAAACTATTTATGATTATAGTAAAGGTGCACGGGGTCTTTCCGTCTAGCTGCAAGTACTCTGCATTTTCACAGAAAATTCAATTTCACTGAGATAACATTGGAGACAGTGGAAAAGTCGTTACACCATTCATGCGGGACAGCAATTAACTGCCAAGGAATTTCGCTACCTTTGGACCCTCAAGATAGGGCCGTCGTTTACCGGCTCTTATAAAAAAAGCTTTCACTTTTTTTTTTCAAATTACCAGCACCGGACAGGTGTCAGACGCAATACATCATATATTATAATTTTGCAGCGTCCTGTGTTTTTGCTAAACAGTCGCCCTTCCCTGCTCTGTTACACTATTTATCTGAATAGATAAATAATACTCCTTCTTCCGAAGTTACGGAGTTATTTTGCCGAGTTCCTTCAATGCTATTATCTCAATCGCCTTAGTATACTCTACTTATCCACGTGTGTCCGCTTAGGGTACGGTCTTAAATACTAAACACCAATATATATAAAGGTTTTTCCTGAGTATACTCATTTATACTTAAACGCATAAAACTATATATACTGTCACCTTTATTAGAATATAAAATTATATTTTCATCAAAAAATATGTTTTATTTATTTTCTTAGAAACCGTTTAACTCAATTTAGATAATCTGTAAATATGAAACCCTTGGATTTTCGGCGATAATGTTTCTCACATTATTTAAGTTACTCATGTCAACATAATCTCTTCTGATTTTTTCAAACACTAAACAAACAACCATTGTTTTCCTTCAGCAAATTACAGAATGTTCTGCTACTTAATATTACAACTTCAGTAATATATTTAGACTCTATACATTTACAGAATGATTGTATTACGATTCAGTGAGCATTTACGCTTTCTTTAAATGGTGGCTGCTTCCAAGCCTACATCCTGAATGATTTTATACACATTAACTCCTCATTCACTAAATATATATTTTAAGACTTTAGTTTGTAATTTGGGCTGTTTCCCTCTCGAATATAAATCTTATCACTTACATTCTGACTATTCATTTAATTCATTATTAGTATTGAAAGTTTTATTGTATTCAGTAAGATATGATGGTCCCCATCATACAATGAGTGCTCTACCCTAATAAGACTAAAATAAATGCTCTACCTCAATAGATTTCGCAGAAAACCAGCTATTCTAGGTTTGATTGGCCTTTCACCCCTATTCACAATTCATCCCAGTATATTGCAACATACACGGGTTCGATCCTCCAAAAACCTATTAAAGTCTTCATCAATCTGATCATGAATAGATCACCTAGCTTCGGGTTATATAAAAATAACTTCTGTTATTCTTGTTTTAACTTCGCCTACTTTTAATAAATTAAGCTTGCTACTTTTATATAGTCGTTGACCCATTATGCAAAAGGTATAATGTCACTCTCTAAAGACGCTGCCGTCAATAGTGCTTCATATGCTAATAAGTAATAAACTTCAGTTACGTCTTCAAACCTTTCACGGCCTCTTTCCACCTTTCCCTCACAGTACTATTCACTATCGGTCATTTAGTTATATATAGACATTTAAAGTGGTATTCATTATTCAAACAATATATGAATTATTATCCTACTTTAAGAAGGCAAATATCATCTTTATTTCTAAACTAATTCTATACACAAAAAGTTATATAAAAACGTACATAAAGTTATATATATTAATATATATAACTTTATGTAAAATTAATTTATAACTTCAAAAAATAATTTATAACTTTAAAAAATTTTAAGGTGTATAGAAAACAATATTTACAGAATGTATGTAAAAAATACTGGACTGTCACCATATATAGTAAGCCTTTTCAGCGCTTTTCTTAATACATATATCATTACTGTCTAAACTGCTTTCGCTCACCACTACTTACAGTATCTCTGTTGATTTCTTATTTACTAAATAATGAGATGTTTCACTTTTTTAGCAATAATAAAAAATGTAATTATTGCATAATAATATGCAATAATTTAAACGCTAATTTCATAGATAACATGCCGTTTTCTAACTAGCTTATCGTTTACAACGTCATTAACTAAATGCCAAGGCATCCATTTATTACTTGTTTATTTTTTGTTAAAAAACCTCTTTTAAGTTGGAGACTGGGCTTGAACCAGTGTCTTCAGATCATGAGTCTGACGATTTTCCTAAAAATTTAATCTACTCCAACAATTTACATTATTCCAGGCGCAAGTTCCCTTACGCCTACCATGTTACGACTTCATCTCAATCATCGATCACCCTTTGATTGTATTGATACTTTATTTCATTAAATAAATAATTATAATAAATTTAAATACAACCTACAGAACAACCAACTTTCGTGACGTGACGGGCGGTATGTACAAGGTTAGGTGACAAATTCACCGTGGCGTTCTTATCCACGATTACTAGCGATTCCAACTTCATGTTCTCGAGTTTCAGAGAACAATCCGAACTAAGATAGATTTTTTAGATTTGCTCAGATTCACATCTTTGCTTCTCTTTGTATCTACCAATGTAGCACATGTGTAGCCCAATCTATAAGAGCCATGATGACTTGACGTCGTCCCTACTTTCATCCCACATTACGTAGGCAATATCCCAAGTTTCTCTTTACTGTATAGTAAAACAACTTAGGATAGGGGTTGTGGCCGTTGAAAGAAATTAATCTAACACTTCACAGCACGGCCTTACGACAGCCATGCAGCATCTGTATCCAATTTTTATATAAGTAAATATTCTAAAAAAAAAATATTTTATAAAAATCCATAACATATTTTAAATAAATACGTTATGAGATAGAAAGACAAGTCTTTAGTTTATTATAAATAATAAATTCTAACTATCTATTATGGATATATCAAAGATTGGTAAGATTCTACGCGTTTTATCAAATTAAACCACATGCTCCACCGCTTGCAACTAACCTCCGTCAATTTCTTAAGGTTTCAATCTTGCGATCGTACTTCCCAGGCGGAGTATTTAACGCGTAAGCTGTAACATCCCACAAATAGTAAGACATTTAATACTCATCGTTGACAGCATGGACTACTAGGGTATCTAATCCTATTTGATCCCCATGCCTTCGTGCCTCAGCGTCAGAAATAAATAGATAGCTGCTTTCGCCTTCGGGGTTCCCTTTAATGTATACGCATTTCAACTCTGATGTTAAAGGTTCCGCTATCTTTCATATTACTCTAGTATAATAGTTTTAGAAATTTACAATTGATAAGCATAGTCTTTCATTTCTAACTTATTATACCGCCTACACACCCTTTACGCCCAATCAAGAGGAATAACACTAGCGCTACCCGTATTACCGCGGCGGCTGGCACGAGATTTTGCCAGCGCTAATCTTTAGTTTAAGTCATAATCTTAGCTAAAGGAAGAGTTTTACGATTAAAAATCTTCGTTCACTCTATTGATATTGCTGGGTCAAGCTTTCGCTCATTGCCCAAGATTCCCCACTGCTGCCTCCAAACGGAGCCAGAGCCTTGTCTCAGTCTCTATGTGGCTGTACATCCTCTCAGAACAGCTAAGCATGTCTGGCTTGGTGTGCCATTACCACACCAACTACCTAAAACTATAGATGCGTATTTAAAAGCGACTTTATAAGCCTTTATTAAAAGTACTATTTATATTAAATACTTTAATTGTATTTGGTATTTATGTAAAAAACAATCATCCCAAACTTTTAAGTAACATTCAATCTACATTTTACACCCGTTCGCTACGTAAATCTTTACTTATTCTTATAAAAGAATTCTAACATTAAAAAGATACGTTCAACTTGCATGTGTTAAGCATATCAGTAGCATTCACTCCGAGCCAGAATAAAACCCTACTCTACACGAAATAATGTTTTTAAAAACATTATTTCTAATATAAATAATCTGTAATAAAAAATGACTCCTACGAGATTTGAACTCGTGTTTGTACCGTGAAAGGGTATCGTCCTGGACCACTAGACGAAGGAGCAAAATAAATAAGAGAGAAGGGAATTGAACCCTTATATTGAGTTTTGGAGACTCACATTCTACCGTTGAACTACTCCTAAAGAAAAGAACAGGATTCGAACCTGCGATTTATTAGTTTAGCAAACTAACCCTTTTGACCGCTCAGGCATCTTTTAATTAGTAATATTTTTTTTAATGTGTTCTATTATATATCTCTCTATTTATCAAATTATCAAATGTAATTTCTGTTTTTTCATAATATAAATCATCAATTAGTTCAGATTTACTTTTCCCAGATTTATCATTGTCTAAGTATGATTTATATACTTTTACAACCCTCTCAAAAATAACTCCTTCATCTTTTTCATCTAATGATATTCCATTTTCTTCTAAAATGTAACAAATACCACTACTGTATTTTAAAGCAACATTAAATAATTTTAATTCAGCAATACCATTCTTTTCATAAGAAGCTGCTATAGCAGATTGTATTTGTAATACACTTTCTTTATCTGATTCTTGTAATACCACATTATCAGAAGTTCCAAATGATTTTTCATAAGTTCCAAATGATTTTTCATAAGCTTGCATTTCTTTATCATGAGCTTCTCTTAAATCATGATCCAATAAATCTTGTGAAGGCTCACACCCAATATCTAATATATTTTGTGTAGTAAACATAACAATAAATATTCCTATAAATAAAAATATATTCATACTATAAAAAAATAATAAATAAGTAATCAATAAATTAAATAATTATAATATAAATGATATCAATATACTAATTATAAATATTGTGATTTCATCATATTAAAGAATCTATCTTTTTTATCAGCTAATAATCTAGGATAAAGATCTCTATAAAAAAAAATTTTAAAAGCATTATCCCACATTTTTAAATCATCTTCAAATAATTCAATTTTTCTACTTTTAAACATAGCTTCTATTTCATCAATATATAATAAATATTGTGTTACATTAGCTTTTAAATATTTAGCAGAAATTAATTTATTAAATTTAATAGCAAAATATAATTTTAAATACTTAGTATCTAAAAAATCACAATTACCTTTTACTAAACTATATGCCATAACAACTTGATGAAATAATCTGTATGAATGATATGAACCTTGTCTAAATAAATCAATTATTTTTTCACCTCTACTTATATATTGTTTAACTGCTTCATCAACACTAGAACCTATTTTTTGAGAACCAGCAAAAGAAATATATAAAGCCATATCATGTTTTAAACGTTTAGATAAATAATTCATTGTTCTATATTGAGCAGAACTACCAACTCTACTTACAGATAAACCTATATGTATAGCTGGACGAATACCTTTATTAATTAATTCTAATGATAAGAATACTTGACCATCAGTAATAGAAATAACATTTGTAGGTATATAGGAAGAAATATCACCTGCTTTAGTTTCTATTACTGGTAATGCTGTAACAGATCCACCACCTTTTGGTTTACAAACTTGACCAGATCTTTCTAATAATTTAGAATGTACATAGAATACATCACCTGGATAAGCTTCTCGACCTGGAGGTCTTCTTAAAATTAAAGACATTTGTCTATATGCAACAGCATGTTGAGATAAATCATCAAATACTACTAATGCAGCATGACCACGATCTCTAAACCATTCAGCAACAGCTATACCAGAATATGGAGCTAAGAATTGTAAAGCTGCAGGTTGATCTGCAGAAGTAAATACTATAGATGTATAATTTAAAGCATTACTTGTTTTTAATAAACTTTTTAATCTTGCTGCTTCAGATTTACGAGCACCTACCCAAACATATACACAAGGTCTTAAGCTATAGTGTGTATATACTTTCATAGAGCCTTCCATTTCTCTCCATAAAGAATGGATTTGGTTATTCCAATGTCTTTGATGTAATATAGCTGTAACACATAATGTAGTTTTACCTGTATTATTATCACCGATAACTAATTCCCTTTGTCCACAACCTACTGGTATAAAAAAATCTATTACATTAATACCAGTCATATAAGGAGTTCTAACTGTTTCTCTTTCGATAATACCTGGAGAATTTCTTTCAATTTCATATTTTTGTGTATATATAGTTTCATTATACACATATTCATGTCTATCAAATTCTTTTTTATTTAAGCATTCCCCTACTGGATCCATTACTCTACCTAATACTCGAGTACCTACTGGAATTTCAACCATTTTATATGTTCTATAAATAACATCATTAATTTCAATATCAGATTGATCACCACTTAATATAGCAATCTTAACTTCTTTTTTTTCTAAATTTAATATTTGACCTGTAATTTCAGATCTTTTATTTTTAAAGTTTACAACTTCTCCTATATATGCTGTATCTAAACCTTCTGCTATAACAAAATGATCAAATATTTTTTTTACTTTACCAATAGTATCTATACTTATAATATTTTTCATGATTATTAAATTATTTAATTTATTGTTACAGATGTAAAGTATATTTTATGCTAATAAAACATAAAATATAATGTATCCAATACTACTAAAAATAATTGTAGTACTGCTACATTGTCGCATCTTTTATATTAGTATAACAATATGTTATTGTTATTTTATTTGTAATATACATAATATATTACATATTGCATCAAATATACCTATACATAATATTATTTATATTAAATTTCATTATTTAATATAAATCCATCACAGTTATCTAATAATAACTTACTTGGATTAAAGTTTATACTAACTAATAAAAAATCTAAAAAAATATCGCTAGAAATAGTTTCAACACAAATAGGCATAAAACCATGATTTACACCACATAATTCAGAGCATTGACCATAATAAATACCATTAAAATTAGCAAAAAATACATATTCCGCTAATCTACCTGGTATTGCATCAACCTTTATACCTAATTGAGGAAGTGCCCAAGAATGTATAACATCCTCAGAAGTAATTAATAAATTAATATAAGAACTAGAAGGTAATATTAATCTTTTATCTACCGCTAATAATCTAGAATCAGATGCTGCTAAATCAATTAAACTATCAAAAGTTAATTTTTGTTTAATAAAGTCATTTCCTAAAAAATTTAAATTACTATCATTACAAATATTTACTTCATATTCATAAGACCAATACCATTGATGGCCTATTACATAAACATTAAATAATGTTTCCACTTGAGCTGCACTATATTCAATATTATACACATACCCTACTGCAGGAATAATTAAATATGCTATTATTGCTGTTGGGAATAATACAAAAACAATATCTAATGTTGATTCTGTTTCTTTACTAAAATAAATTGGAAATTTATTTGTTTCATGATTAAAATTTTCTATAATATAAAAAATTATAGATAATACTACATACAAAATCAATAACATCATAATAACTGTTTCTTTATATAACATTGCAATATTAAACATTGTATCATTTGCAACCTCTCCAAAAAAGAAATATTGAAATACATTAAAATTTAACATTGTATATTTAAATATTACACAGTATAAGTTATCAGTATACAATTGAACATGCAACATGCAACATAGAGTTAATTATACAATTAATTAACTGCACATAATTAATAAAAGTTTAAGTTAGTACTATAGTAAATATATTATTTTATATACAATTGCTTATTAATTTAAATTAAATAAATGCGATGGATAGGATTTGAACCTACGACCTCCTGTGTGACAAACAATTACTCTAACCAGCTGAGTTACCACCGAGGTATTCTTGATAGGAATTGAACCCATGACCAATCCGTTATGAGCGGAATGCTCTACCACTGAGCTACAAGAATACATAACTACTTAAAAATACATTATATTTTTTTCTTTTTTTTTCTGCAACCATTATAAGAAATTTTACCTAAATAATTAATACTACGTATACTAAAAAATTTATTATATCTATATTTACGTATAAAATCAAGTAAATATAATTTTTTTTTAAATTTTTTTTTTATTTTTAATCTTGCAAATAATTTTTTATTTTTTAAATATCTTCTATTTTTAAATCTTATATATTTACGATGAGCCTTTCTTGCAAAATATAAACGACTATAATACTTAAAAGAAAAATCTTTTAATATAGCATTTACAATTCTAGGTAAACAATTTAAGTAAAATGATACATTTTTTATATTGTATTTCTTAGTTAATGTCTTAAAAAAATAATGATTAAAAGATTGTAAAAATGAATGAATATACATCATTCTACGTTTATCTTTTTTTTTTAATTTTGAATTAGATACTTTAAATTGACCAATAGATCTATTATAAATCAATTTATCATCCAATGAAACAGTAATAAAAGTGTTTCTGCCTAAGCTCTGTATATAAATCCTTGCCTCTTTATTTGTGTCTTTATCTACTCTATTCAAAAATGAAGATGAACTAAATGTTAACATTTCATTGAATTGAAGAGAGCTGTGCAATAATAGAACTATTTTATTTTTTATTTCATTTCTTATTTTATTTTTTATTTTATTATTATACATAATTATTCTATATACTTTATATAAGTGTTCAATTAATAACGTAAAAATGCTTTTAACTTCTTAGAAGTATTACCATTAGTTTTTACTCGTTGCCCTCTAACAGGCATACCTAATCTAAATTTCTTACCTTTTAATGTACAATCAGATATATAAGATTTTATATTATTTTTCATATCTTCCAATATAAAATTATCTAAAAATTTTTTTTTTTCAATAAAAAAATCTTTATATCTAAATAAAACATAACTATTTTTTTTTTCTAATACAGCATATTTTATTTTTTTATGATAACCTGAATAAGAAATTAAAATATTGCTAATACCTTTGCCAATACCATATCGTTGCGAAAAAAATTGAAATATATTTAATAAATTTAATTGTGATACTTGTTTTGATTTATCTGTTCTAAAAGGTAATATTGAATCTACCATTATCATTATTTGTATATTATACAGCTAAAGGGAGTCGAACCCTCAACCTATTAAGGATTGGAATCTAAAACCAACATGTTTACCATTTCATCATAGCTGCGAATTTTTTTAATAGGTGGTAGAAGAGGATCGAACTCTCAACTAATGGTACCACAAACCACTACTCTACCATTGAGTTACTACCAATAATAAAATAAAAAAACTATTCAACTTATCGTATTGGTAAGGATAGGATTTGAACCTGTGAACCGTTACCGGAGCAGATTTACAGTCTGCCGCTTTTGACCACTCAGCCACCTTACAAATATGAGTGAGGCAGGATTCGAACCTACATTATTCCATACCCAAAACGGAGAGTCTACCAATTGACATACTCACTCATCAATAGTAATAGACCAAGATAGGATTTGAACCTATGACCAATTGATTAACAGTCAACTGCTCTACCACTGAGCTACTTAGTCATTTAAATATAATAATTAATATATACGATTAGATTGTTTTCTTTTTGTTTGAAATTTTGTAATTTTTTCTAATTCAGTAGTAGTGTATGTTATAATGCTAGTTAGTACTCTACTATAATCATCCAATAAAAATGAATAATTTATTTTCATTAAACGTTCTGTATTTAATTCACCAAAATAATCTTTAGTATTTAAAAAAAATATTATATTATTTTTTATTAAAAATCTTGTTTCTTTTTTTGAAAGTTTAAGTATATTATTAAAAGAAATTAACCTTTTAAAAAAAAAACTATTAAAACTTTCCTGCAAATGAAATAATTTTATCTCACTATCTATATTATTTTTTAAAAAGATACTTATATTGTTACGAATTTTATATAGAATATGATTATTAATACTAATTAAACATTCAGACTTATTAACAATAGTTTCTTTATTATAAATTAATGTATTATTTAAATATTGTTTCTCTAATAAAGGAATTTGATCAATTAGTGTTTTATTTAAAAGATTTGATTCAATTTTTATAAGAAATTTAGAGATATTTAAATTAATATTTTCAGTACTATCTTCTTCATTTAATATATTTTTTTTTAAATTTAACAAATCATTTTTATCATTAAAATGATTTGAAATTGTATCTGAAATAACATTAAATATTTTTTTATTATGTAGTAATGTAATTACATTATTATCAGAAATATTATTAATATTAATATAAATTATTTTTCTTAGTTTAGTAAAATAACGAAAAAATATATTATTTAAAATACTATATATATGTATTTGATTTAAATTATCTGAAAGATTTAATAATTTATGACTAGTATTAATATTTGTTAAACTAAAAGACTTAATTATATCATAGTTGAAATAAATATTTTTTATTTTATAAAAATAACTACTTGTTTGCTCTAAGATATTATTTATAAATAATTCTTCAATATGTTTTTTTCTTTTTATAATATCATAAAAAGAAATAGTGTCTGTAATAAAAAAATCTAAATTTATATCAAAAGGTATATTTTGCTTTTTTACTTTTTTTAATTTATTACTGCTCATATAACTATATAAATCATTCAATGCACTATAAGCAATTATAGATTCTTCACCTAAATCAGTATACTCAAAATTAAAAAAAATATATTTTAAATAACTCTTGCTAAATAATTCTAATAATTTATCAGAAACACTTAAAAAATTATCATTTTTTTTATGTTTAATTAAACTATTAAAAAAATTATACACATTATAGATACTATAAAGATCTTTATTATAATATGTATGATAATCAGATTGTAAAAAATATAAATTATTTTTTCTTAAAACTCTATAATTATTTAACTCTATATTATTAATAGTTAATAGTTTATTTTCTTTTTTATTGTTTACATTAATATTTAAATTTTTAAAAATACCAAATAATGTATTATTATTAACTCTGTCAAATAATTTAAATAATTCAATAATAGAAATATTTTCTAAGTTACGTGCTTTTAATTCCCTATAAAACTTATAGTAACCAAATCCATATTTATGTTTAACAATATAATTCAATACCTCTTTAATTGAGCTTGCATTATCCCTTTGAACAACTAATATATTTCGTTCTTTTACACTAGTTTCATCAGAATTCGGTAAATATTTATAATTAAAATTATTTGATTTTTTAAAACATTTTAATAAGTATCTTTGTAATCGTTGTCTACTTAATTCAATATTTAAACCTTTAGAAGTATACATTTTGATAATTCTAGTAATTAATATTTTTAATTTTAATCTATTATTTTTATTTTTTAACACTTGATAAATTATTTTATAAAAAAAATAATTTATCTTATCTAATTTATCATTTAATATTCTATTTAAATATGTTATTATTTTCTTTAAATATATATATTTAATATATACACTATTATCTTTAATTTTTAATTTTATATGATCTATCTCTTCTTTAAAATGTTTTCTTAAATAGTGAGAAATATTAAGTCCTTTATTATCTAGCAATATAAAATCAACAAAACTATCATAAGAAATATTATTTCTCAATAATTTTTTTTTTAATACTAAAATATCTACTCTATTTGCTTTTTCTAATTCTTCTTTAATCAACATAAATAATTTTTTTTTTATATAACTTATTTGTCTTAAAATATTTTCATGTAATTTTTTATAATTTTTTGTTTGTAATACTATCATATAAACTAATTCTGATAATAACACAAACTTTGTAATTTTCTTATTTTTTTTATATGTTGTAATATTTATCAATGATGGTACATTGAATAATAATGATGAAGAATTTATTATATCATTTTGTCGCACTTTCATTTATTCGTAATTAATGTATTACTACTACAGGAATCGAACCTGCACAGCTAAAAAGCTAAGAGATTTTAAGTCTCTCGTGTCTACCGTTCCACCAAGTAGTTATAATAAAATTGATGGAAATAGGACTTGAACCTATAACCTGGAGCTCATGAAACTCTCGCTCTGCCAATTGAGCTATTCCATACCTATATTACTTCTATATATAGTATATATACTCTACAGGACTTGAACCTGTGACCACTCGCTTAGAAGGCGAATGCTCTTCCACTGAGCTAAGAGTAAAAAGTAACAATTACTATACTTATATAAAATATATATTATGATTATATTATTTTCAATAATACCACTATTATTATTTTATTTTATCTATTTTAATTATTTTCTTCTTTTTATATTTATACCAATAACAAAAATAAATTTATCATTTACTCCATACAAATATATAAAAAATATTATAAATATCTCAAATACTGAATTTATTTTTCCAATAAATACTACTAAAAATTATATACTTCCATCATTACAGATCTCTTATTCAATACAAGATTATAACTATATATTAATGTATTATATAATTATAATATCTTTTATAATATTAATGCCATTTATAATAATACAAATAATAATGTACTTTAAATCATCTTTTTATAAACATGAGATGAGTTACATTATAGCATTTTCAATATTTTTATTTTTTTATTTTTATTTATTTATATTTATATATAATAATTATATTATATTTTTAATATTTAATTCTTTTTATAATAATTATCAAGAAATTAATTTTATAATATTTGATGTAAATTTAAATTTACAAAATTACTTAAATATATACTTATATATATTTTTTATATCTTATATTTGGATTTTTTTAATTACAATAATATATATAATATTTAATAATAATATATATATTATATTTATTACTGTATTAACA
>RCUK01000320.1_pt1 | contig 49478 bp, 40 predicted proteins | sample 2166381 | NCBI WGS metagenome assembly RCUK01 (sample SAMN09932809, study PRJNA488358) | compost metagenome | isolation source: compost soil in an enriched community | place: Germany: Experimental Botanical Garden | reverse complement strand
CGTGCAGGGCGTGCGCGCCGAGCAGGCCGCCCGCGCCGGCCTTGAATGGGGTTTGCAGCGGCAGATCAGCGCCGGCCTGACCGCCGGTGCGGCGTGCATCGCCACCACCACGTTCAGTTTGCCACCTGGCACGACCCTGTCGGCGTTCAGCGTCAGCGTGCAATGCGGCACGGCCACGGGGCCCGGCACCTTGACCAGTTGGACCATCACGGCCACCGCTTGCAACCAGCCTGGGCCTGCCGGTTGCCCGAACGCGGGCAATAACCCCGATTACGTCCAGCGCCGCCTGCAAGCCGTGTTGTCGCAGTAAGGTCAACTGCGTGAAAAAAAGATCGCTAATTTATTGTTTTTACACAATAAAGTTGGCTTCATGAATTAAAATTGGCTGGATGCATTAACTGCGCGACAAGATCGGGCAGGCACTTACACTGGATAGTTCGCATGGGTTTATTCGCAAGAGCAAAGAAGTACGATGGCTGGCTGGCCACGGCGTTTGGCCGCGAGGGCGTCAGCGCTGTCGTTGTCGAACGTCCCGCCGGCGGCATGCCGCGCGTGCTGCGTGCCAGCTACCAGGCGGCCGCACGGCCGGCGCCGGCCGAGGTGCTGGAAAAACTGGGCAAGGAGCTGCAGGCCCCATCGCGCCACTGCACCAGCGTGCTGGCCGGCGGCGAATACCAGCTGCTGTCGCTGGAAGCGCCGGCCGTGCCGCGCGAGGAGTTGAAGACGGCCGTGGGCTGGCGCCTGAAGGACATGCTGGACTTTCCGCTGGCCGACGCCACCATCGACGTGTTCGACATTCCCGGCGACCCGAACGGCACCCAGCGGGGCAGCAGCGTGTTTGCCGTTGCCGCGCGCAACAGCGCCGTGTCGCGGCGCCAGGCGCAGTACGCCGAATGCAAGATCGGCCTGTCCGTGATCGATATCCCCGAAATGGCGCAGCGTAATATCGCCACCTTGCTGGAAACGCCGGGACGCGGCATCGCCGTGCTGTTTTTCGATGGCGACGGCGGCTTGCTGACCATGAGTTTCAATGGCGAGCTGTACCAGGCGCGCCGCATCGACGTGACCCTGTCGCAATTGCAGTCGCCCGACGCCAGCCAGTACTACGACCGCGTCACCCTGGAACTGCAGCGCTCGTTCGACCACTTCGACCGCCAGTTCCATTTCATTTCGCTGGCCCGGTTGATGCTGATGACGGGCGCCAGCGATGGCTTGCACGCCTACCTGGCCGACAATCTCTACATGCCCGTCGAACAGCTGGACCTGGCCACCGTGCTGGACTTGTCGCAGGCCGCCGAATTGCGCGACCCCGCCATGCAGGCGCGCTACTTCCTGGCCATCGGCGCGGCCTTGCGCGAGTTTGGCCCGCACCCGGGCAAGCACGAAGGGAAGGGCGCATGAGCCAGCAGATCAATCTGTTCAATCCCCAGTTTGAACTGAAAAAACACCATATGTCGGCGAGCACGGCCGGCCTGGGCCTGAGCGCGCTGGCACTCGTCTTGCTGGTCCTGGGTGTGCTGGCCCGGCAGGCAATGGCCGGCCTGGAACAGCGCGAAGCGGGCGTCAAGGCGGCACTGGCGCAAGTCGAGGCGAAGCGCGACCAGATTTTGCGCGATTACCCGCCACGCAAGAAAGAGCCGGCCCTGGCGCAGGAACTGGCGGCCGTCGAGGCGCAGCGCCAGTTGCTGCAAGACGCGGCTAGCATGCTGGACAGCGGCAAGCTGGGCAATACTCTCGGCTATGCCGGCTATTTTCGCGCGCTGGCGCAGGCCAGGGTCGAAGGCGTATGGCTGACGGGCGTGGACATCGCCGGCGCCGGCAATGACTTCGGCTTGCAGGGCCGCGCCTTGCACGCGTCGCTGCTGCCCGCGTACATCACGCGCCTGGGCCAGCAGGAAATACTCAAAGGCAAGAGCTTCGCCAGCCTCGACATCGGCCAGCCCGAGCAGCCGGCCGTGGCCGAGGGCAAGGCGGCCAGCCTGTCTTACGTCGCGTTCAGTCTGCAGTCGGCGGAGCGTGCTGTCATGCCGGCCAAACCTGTTGCGGGAGGAACACGCTGATGCTGCCCCTGCTGAAGAAATGGGCCACCGCCTTCGATGCCCTCAGCCTGCGCGAGCGGCTGATGGTGTTTGGCGCCGGTGCGGCCGCCATCCTGTTCGTGTTTTATTTCATGAGCCTCAATCCCTTGCTGGCGAAGCACGCAGCGCTGGAAGCGAGCATTGCGCAAAAGCAAAGCCTGTTGACCGCGACGAACAAGGAAATCGAGCTGACCATGCTTGCCCATGCCACCGATCCCGACAAGGAAGCACGTGCGCGCCTGCTGGCCCTGCAGACGAAAACGGCGTCCCTGGCGCAGGCGCTGCGCGAGAAGCAGCATGGCCTGGTGGCGCCCGAGCGCATGGTTACCTTGCTTGAGCACCTGCTGCGCCGGCATGCGGGATTGCGCCTGGTGTCGCTGAAAACCTTGCCCGGCAGCGCAATCGGCGCACATCAGGCTGAAACCGCGAATGGCGATGCGGCGGCCAAGGCGGATGCCGCCAAGGCGCCGGCCCCGGCGCCGTTGCTGCACCAGCATGGCGTGGAAGTGGTGCTGCAAGGCAGCTATGCGGACATGGTGCAATACATGCAGGCGCTGCAAGCGATGCCGACGCGGGTCTTCTGGGGCGCCGCCCACCTCGATGCGGCCAGCTACCCAAGCGCCACCCTGACCCTGACCTTACATACCCTCAGCATGGACGACACATGGATCGCACTCTGACCTTTGGTCCCGCGCTGCTGGCGCCTTTTCTTGCGTTGAGCCTGGCATGGCCGGGCGCGCAGGCGCAGGCGCTCGATGATCCGACGCGTCCGCCCGCGGCCCTGTGGGCACCCGCCAGCGCCGCGCCCGTCGTTGCGGCCCGGCCTCAGCTGCAATCGGTGCTCATTTCCACCCAGCCGGGCGGACGCCGCCTGGCCGTCATCGATGGCCAGACGGTCAAGGTTGGCAGCAGGGTGGGCGACGCCGTGGTGACGGAAATCCACGACATGGCTGTGCTGTTGCGGCGTGGCAAATCACTGGAAACCTTCAAGCTGTACCCGAGCAGCAAGACCGATAACAAGGCCGATCGCAAGACCGATAGCAAGACCGGCAGCAAGCAGGAGTAGAAGAAGTGGCCAAGCAACTCAATCAACACAAGGCGAGCATGTTCAAGATCAGTACGATGGCGGCTGTCATCAGCGTCAGCCTGGGCCTGGGCGGCTGCAACGTCGCGCCCGTCAAGCGCGACACCTACAATGCGATCTCCGATGCCGTCAAAGGCGCGGCGGCCACCACGGCGCCAGCGGCCCAGCCCGATGCCGTGGAAGCGGCGCTGCTGCCGCCCGTGGCGGCCCTGGCCCAGCAATTGCCGAAGGCCCGCGCCGCGCTCGACGAGCGCTTCAACGTGGCTTTCAACAATGTGCCGGCGCGCCAGTTCTTCACTTCCATCGTGGCCGGCACGCGCTACAACATGCTGGTCCACCCCGACATCGGCGGCACGATTTCCGCCAACCTGAAGGACGTGACCCTGTTCCAGGCGCTCGACGCCGTGCGCGAACTGTATGGCTACGATTACAAGGTCGAGGGCACGCAAATCTACATCAAGCCCCTGACCATGCAGACGCGTTTGTTCCACGTCAATTATCTGACGGGCGCGCGCCGCGGCAGTTCCAACCTGCGCGTCTCGTCGACGTCCGTGGGTTCGGTGGGCTCGACCAATTCGGGCGGCTCGGGCAGCAATAACAGCCAGGGCAATAACCAGGGCAATAACCAGAATAACGAACAGAGCCAGCAAACCAATGGCGGCCAGGGCGGCCGCACCCTGGACAGCAGCAACCTGACCACCTCGTCCACGGCAGATTTCTGGCCGGAATTGAGAGCGGCGCTGGAAGCCATCGTCGGCAGCAGCGAAGGCGGGCGCCAAGTGGTGCTGAGCCCGCAGTCGGGGGTGATCGTCATCCGCGCCATGCCGGAAGAGTTGCGCAATGTCGACATGTACCTGAAGGCCACGCAATTGTCCGTCGACCGCCAGGTCATCCTGGAAGCGAAAATCCTCGAAGTCGAGCTCAACGACAACACGCAGACGGGCATCAACTGGGCCTCGTTTGCCTCGATCAAGAGCGGTCACACGAACCGCATCTCGACCGGCTTCATCCAGCCGGGCGGCACCCTGGCGCCGCTGCCGTTCAACGGCGGCCAGCCGCCCAACATGACCACCGGCAATGGCCTAACGGCCAGCAGCGGCTTTGGCCTCAGTTCGGCGGCCAACGCGGCCGGTTCCATGTTCGGCCTGGCTTTCCAGACGGCCAATTTCGCCGCCATGATTTCTTTCCTGGAATCGCAAGGCTCCGTGCATGTGCTGTCGAGCCCGCGCATCGCCACCATGAACAACCAGAAGGCCGTGCTGAAGATCGGCACGGACGAGTTTTACGTGACGGGCGTGTCGACCACGACGAACACGACGGCCAGCGGCGCGACGACCAGCCCCAACGTGACCTTGCAACCGTTCTTTTCCGGCGTGGTGCTGGACGTGACGCCGCAGATCGATGCGGATGGCAACATCATCCTGCACGTGCATCCGTCCGTCAGCCAGGTGTCGACCATCAGCAAGGAAATCGACCTGGGCAGCGCTGGTTCGCTGAAACTGCCGCTGGCCGCCTCGAGCACGTCCGAGATGGACAGCATGGTGCGCAGCCAGGATGGCCGCATCGTCGCCATCGGCGGCTTGATGCGCCAGGCCACCACGGCGGACCGCTCGCAAGTGCCGGGCGCGGGCGATCTTCCCGTGCTGGGCGCGCTGTTCCGCAACACGGGGCAGGTGATCCAGAAGCGCGAGCTGGTGGTGCTGATCAAGCCGACCATCGTCGATGGCGCCAATAGCTGGAACGAGGACTTGCTCGATTCGGGCAAGCGCATCGAGGCGCTCGACCCGCGCCGACCGTCGGAGCGGCGCTAAATGTACCAGGCCCATTTCGGCTTGCGCGAGGCGCCGTTCGGCCTCACGCCCGATACCAGTTTCTTCTTCAACGGCCCGCAGTCGCAAAAGGCGCTCAACACCCTGCTGGTGGCGGCGCGCAATGGCGAGGGCTTCATCAAGATCACTGGCGAAGTGGGGACCGGCAAGACTTTTCTTTGCCGCAAGTTCATGCAATCGTTGGGGCCGGATTTCGTCACGGCCTACATCCCGAATCCGAACTTGCCGCCCCGTTCGCTGATCCTGGCGCTGGCCGACGACCTCGATGTATTGCTGGAGAAAGATGCTGATCAGCATCAATTGCTCAAGTCCCTCAATCTGCGCCTGCTCAACCTGGCGGCGCAGGGCAAGCGTGTGCTGCTGTGTCTGGACGAAGCGCAGGCGATTCCCGTCGACAGCCTCGAAGCGCTGCGCCTGCTGACGAATCTGGAAACGGAAAAGCGCAAGCTGCTGCAAATCGTACTGTTCGGCCAGCCGGAACTCGACGTCAAGCTGGCCCTGCCGGAAATCCGCCAGCTGGCGCAGCGCATCACCTTTCACTACCACCTGGGTCCCTTGTCGCGCGACGACGTGGATTTCTATGTGGCGCACCGCCTGCGCGTGGCCGGTTTCGATGGCGCGCGCCTGTTCAGCCGTGGCGGCGTGCGCAAGCTGTACCAGGCTTCCGGCGGTATCCCGCGCCTGATCAACATCATGGCGCACAAGGCGCTGATGGTGGCGTATGGCGAAGGCCGGCAGCAGGTGAGCGGGCGCCACGTGGCGCTGGCCGCCAGCGATACCCTGGCCAGCAAGCCGCGCTTCTGGCAGAAGCCCTGGCCATGGCTGGCCGGTGCCGGCGTGCTGGCCGCCGCCTGCGGCGTGAGCTGGACTTTATTGAACCGATGACGAAGATGAGCCTGTAGATGAGCCTGATTAACAAGATGTTGCAAGACCTCGATGCGCGCGGCACCCCCGATGGACGCGGCGACGCGGCCGGCATCCGCTCCGTGCCCGAACGCGAGCGGGGCCTGCCGCGCGCGCTCGTCTTCGGCGGTGCTGCCGGCCTGACGGCCGCCGCCATCGCCCTGGGCTGGGTCTACCTGAAGCGCCCGGCCGTGCCGCCCGTGCTGATCAATGTGGCCAGCACGCCTGTTCTGACTCCCGTACCAGTGCCGGTGCCTGTCGTTGCACCGGCTCCCGTGGTGGAGGCACCAGTTGCGCCCATCGCGGCGGTGGAACCCGAGCCCGTGTTCCAGGCCGAGGAAGTTGCCCCCGCGCCCGCCAAGGCGCGGCCCGCCGAATTGCGCCGCATCACGGAAAAAGCGGCCAAGCCTGCCGCTGCGCCCGTGGTAAAAACACCAGCACCGGCCGCCAGCGAGCGCATCATCGACGGCAAGCAAGTCACTGCCCAGCAGCGCGTGGAGAACGAATACCGGCGCGCGCTGGCCCAGTTGCAGGATGGCCGCGTCTCCGACGCCATGCTGGCCTTGCAGCAGACCCTGCAGCTGGACCCGCGCCATCAGGGCGCGCGCGAAACCCTGGTGCGTCTGCTGCTCGAAGCGCAGCGCCCCGACGAGGCGGCCCGCCAGTTGCAGCTGAGCCTGGCATTGGACCCGAAACAGCCGGTGCAGGCGATGATGCAGGCCCGTCTGCAGCTGGACAAGGCCAACGGCGGCGCGGCCGCCCTCGAAACGCTCACGCGCAGCTTGCCGTACGCGACCGACAACGGCGAATACCACGCCTTCCTGGCCGGCGTGCTGCAGCGCGAACAGCGCTACCGCGAAGCATCGGAACATTATCAGCAGGCCCTGCAGACGGCGCCCGACAACAGCGTCTGGTGGATGGGCCTGGGCATCGCCTTGCAAGCGGACAACCACCCAACCCAGGCGCGCCAGGCGTTCGAGCGGGCCAAGGGCTTGCAAACCCTGTCGCCGCAATTGCAGGCGTTTGTCGAGCGCAAATTGGTGCAGCTGACGGCGGCTGCGGCGAAGTAACTTTACCTCAATGAAAGAAACCAGCTTGAAGTCTCTCAACTTGCTCATCGTCCTGTGCTGCCTGGCCAGCAGCACCCTGGCCAGCAGCGCCTTGGCCGCACCCGCCAGTGCCCCTGCCAGCTACGTGCTGGAAAATACGGAAGTGCGCGACATCCGTGCGCAAGCCTTGAAACGCGATTATCAGCTATATGTCGCCTTGCCCGATTCCTATCGGCAGGGCAACAAGCGCTATCCGGTGCTGTTCGTCGTGGACGCCAATTACTCGTTCGCCATCGTGCGCAATATCGCGCAGCGCCTGAACAAGCATGCGGGGATGGAAGAAGTCGTGGTGGTCGGCCTGTCGTACGCCAACGGCGATGGCGGGGTGTACAGCCGCCGCCGCGACTACACGCCCACCACGCCGCGCAAGCACGATTACCGCTCGGACATGCCGGGGCGGCAACCGGCGTTTGGCGAAGCGAAGGCGTATGGCCAGTTCATCTCGGGCGAGGTGTTCCCCTTTATCGCCAGTAACTATCGCGTCAACATGCAGCGCAAGGTCTTCATCGGCCATTCCTACGGCAGCCTGCTGGGCCTGCAATTCCTGCTGACGGAACCGCGCACCTTCGAGCACTACATTCTCGGCAGCCCGTCGCTGTGGTACGACGCCGGCGTCATGTTCGACCGCGAGCAGGCGTATGCCGCCAGCCACAAGGACTTGCCTGCATCCGTGTTCTTCGGCATCGGCGGCCTTGAAAAGCTGGCGGCTGGCAAGAAGCGTTCGCGTTTGGAGGAAGAGGCCGATATGCTGGCCGACTTGCGCGAGTTCGACGGCAAGCTGAAATCGCACAAGTACCCGGGCCTGAAGACGCGCTTGCGCGTGTTCGAGGATGAAGACCATGCGAGCGTGTTTCCCTTTATTTTGACGCATGGCTTGCGCGCGTATTTGAAGTCTTCAAACTGACGGTTCTGGTGCTGACCGTTTGAATTCGCAGCCACGCAGGGGCGAGGGTATAATTTTCTCAGTTGAAGTTCTTAAACCAAACGACAATATCCCCATGAAAACTTCTGATGCTGAAAAAAAAACGACTTCGCCACTGAAAATATTGGCGATTTCATTTCTATTGACAAGCGCTGTATTCGCCAATGCCCATGCTGAAGGTGATTCACCTGCGGACAAGTCAGGTGACTACGCTGCTCAAATTGACAGCTTGATCAAGGAAGCCAGTCCAAGAAGTTTTAATGGGGTGATTCTCATCACGCAACATGGGAAAACAATATACTCAAAAGCCTATGGCTATGCGGATTTTGAAAATAAGGTGCCGTTGAAACTGGACGATAACTTCAGGATCATGTCGAATAGCAAGCAGATTACGGCAGCGCTGATTTTGCGGGAAGTTGAAAAAGGCAGGATAGACTTGCATAGTCCCGTTAGAAAATACTTGCCTGATTTGCCGCAGGCGTGGGCTGACAAGGTGACCGTGCATCAGCTGCTCAACTTTTCTGCAGGAATCACCGAGATTGACGCGCCACTGAGCTTCCCGCCCGGAACGGACTTTTTATATGGCGTGACGACGTACGCCATGCTGGGGCATATTTTTGAAAAAACAAGCGGGAAAAAGTATATCGAAGCGGCAAATGACTTGTTCAAAGAGCTGGCGATGAATAATAGTTTTTGCTATGAGGAAGGCAAGAAGAATAACGTTATCAATGGCTATGTCAATTCGAAAAATGTATTTGCATTGAAAATGCATCCGGTTCAGGGGAAAGACTGGGTGGCCTTCATTCCGGCAGGAGGCATTGTTTCAAATGCAAGGGATTTGAATATCTGGGATGAAAAACTTCACAAGGGAAAAATTTTAAAACCGGAAACCTACAAGTTGATGACAACTTATGACATATCCAGTCAGCACGTCGCTTTTGGTGCTGAAAAAAATGGCTATGGTTATGGTGTCTATGTGAGCGACAAGACGCCGATGAAGTACATCGGCCACTCCGGAAAAGGCTTGGGCTTTGCATCCATCAAAATGTATTTCCCTGAAAAAGATGTCGACGTTGTTGTCCTGGAAAATCAGTTCAGCGAAGATAGCGCGCTTCATTACTATTATGAAATAAAAATAAGAGAAATAGTAATGAATAGCAATCTTGTAAAATAGTAAGCAGCAATTTCCGCAGTGCCCTCGCGCTCCCCGGCTGCCGCGAGCGGTATCGATAAGCATGGGAGCCGGCGCTTGCCCTGCTCAGACAAAGGGCCGACGGCTGGCTTTGCATGCCGCGATCGCCAGCATGGCCAGTCAAGCCGGCGAAATGGCGTTTCAATCCCCCGATCCAGCAGTTTGTCTCAATGGCCTGTGCCGGAAAATGGCAAGGGGATAGCATGCGGTGGCTTACTCACGATCGGCTGCCCGCAAGCGAGTGTTCGATGCTGACGGTAGCGCCGTCATCAACGGATGCTTCTCAATGACCTTGACCAGGATGAAATACGCATGAAATTATCCCTTTCACATATTCTTTCCACCTGCCTGCTTGGCGCCTTGGGCGCGATGGGTGGTGCGCAAGCGGCTCCCGCCGATGCCGAACTGCTGGCCCTGGTGCAGCGCCATGCGCAGGCCCAGAGCAGCTTCGATCAAGCCACATTGAAAGCCATTACGGCCGAGAATTATGTGGAAATATCGCCGGTCGGCGAGGTGGACGGGCGTGAAAAAATGCTCTCCTTCTATGCGCCAGAGCAGAAGCGGCCGAGCCCTCAAGTTCAGGTCGATGAGCCGGCGGTGCGTATTTTTGGCGATACGGCGCTCATCTCGGCACGGCTGTCCTACCGCGTCAACCAGGAAGGAGCTGCCCGCACCTTCGCCATGCGCGCCGGGTATGTCGCCCGGCTTGTCGATCATCAATGGCTGCTCGTCAGCGCACAGTACACGGGCATCCGCCCGCTGAAACCGTGAAATAACATTTTGCGGCGCTGGCCGCTGGCGTTGCCCAGCCTGACTACAGCCGCGCCTCATCCCCCCACACATGCCGCATGCTGAAGCGCACGCCCGCATCATCTTCGTGCAGCGACGAAACGATGGCGAACTGGCTGTCGGCCGTGTCGCGCGGCGTCATCTGCGATAGCTGGGCGGCGGCCAGCGGCGCGCCCAGCGGGTCGCTGAGTGGATGCACGTGGCCGGCACCCCGTTGCGTCACGACGCCCAGTTCGCCACTGCGCAGGCGCACCAGAGTGCCCGGTGGATATTTGCCCAGCAGGTTGACGAATTGTTCTCCCAGCAGCGGGTCGATGGGCACGCCCTGGTCGAGGAAGATGTGCTGCAGCGCCTGGTCGGGCACGATGGAGCGCCGGTAGTTGCGCGCGGAAACGCGGGCGCAATAGCGGTCGGCCAGGCCGATCAGCTTGGCATTTTGCAGGATTTCATCGGCCGTGCGCCCCTGCGGGTAGCCGCTGCCGTCGTCGTTTTCATGGTGCAAGAGCACGCAACTGAGCCATTCCTCGTCGTCGACGCCGGCGCAACGCAACAGTTCCGTGCTTTCCTGCGGATGCTGGCGCACGATGCGCATTTCTTCGTCATTCAGGGGGCCGCGCCGGTCCTGGAAGCTGTCGTGGTGGCGCAGCATGCCCACGTTCATCGTCAGCGCGGCCGCACCGATCAACAGCAATTCGTCGTGGGACTTGTGCATGCTGCGTCCCACCAGCATGGCCAGCAAGGCCGTTTCGATGCAGTGGCGCACGGCGTAGCTGCCGGCGATCTGGTTGAGCAGGATGCTGGCCAGGGCGATGTCGGCATCGTGTTCGAGCGCGCGCAGCAGTTCGCGGGCGATGTCGCGCACGTCGCGCTCGGCATTGTTTTCGCTGCGCAAGGCCAGCAGCAAGCGTTCCAGGCGCTGGGCTGCTTCGTTGAGCAGGCGCAAGACGGACGGCTGGTCCGGCGCGCCCACGTACAGACCCAGCTGCATTAGCCGCCCTAGCTGCGCGCCGTCCGTGATGATCTGTCCCTTGCGCAGTTGCGGGCCCGCGCTGTGGTCGGCCAGAAACAGATCCCAGGGCAGGGGTTCGCCGGGAACCAGGTCGGCCGGGCCGATGCGACGCTGTACCATGCTTGTCATCCTTTGCCCCGCCGCAGCGAAGCCATGTTCAGTGCTCGGTTATATGCTGCGCAGGCGCTCAAGCGCCAGGCGCAAGGTCTCGTCTTTCTTGGCAAAGCAGAAGCGCACGATGCCCGACTCCTTGCCCTGCGTATAAAACGCGGACACGGGAATGGCGGCCACCTTGATTTGCGTCGTCAGCCATCCGGCGAACTGCGCTTCGGTCTCTTGCGAAATGGCATCGTAGCGCACGCACTGGAAATACGTGCCGTCGGCCGGCAGCAGGGTAAAACGGCTGCCCGCCAGGCCGTCGCGGAACAAGTCGCGCTTGCGCTGGTAAAACGCGGGCAAGTCCAGGTAGGGCTGCGGGTCGGCCATGTAGCCGGCCAGGCCGTGCTGCATCGGCGTGTTGACGGTAAAGACGTTGTACTGGTGTACCTTGCGAAATTCCGCCGTCAGTGCCGCTGGGGCGGCTACATAGCCGACTTTCCAGCCCGTCACGTGATACGTCTTGCCGAAGCTGGATACGATGAAGCTGCGCGCCGCCAGTTCCGGGTTGCGCGCGAGCGACTCATGGCGCACGCCGTCGTACACCATGTGTTCGTAGACTTCGTCGGACAAGATCAAAATTTGCGTGCCGCGCACGATGTCGGCCAGCGCGGCCACATCGGCGGGACGCAAAATCGTGCCCGTCGGGTTGTGCGGCGTGTTGATGATGATCAGGCGCGTCTTGCTGCTGACGGCAGCGGCCAGCTTGTCCCACGGCACGCTGTAGCCGTGTTCACCCACCTCCATGGAGACGAGCACGGGCACGCCGCCGGCCAGCGCGATGGCGGGCAGATAGCTGTCGTAGGCCGGTTCGATGACGATGACTTCGTCGCCCGGGTGCACGCAGCACAGGATGGCCGTGGTGAGCGCCTGCGTGGCGCCGGCCGTGACGGTGATTTCTGTGCCGGCATCATAGCTGTGGCCGTACAGGCTGGCGACCTTGGCGGCGATGGCCTCGCGCAGGGGCGCGGCGCCCGTCATCATCGGATACTGGTTGTGGCCGGCGCGCATGGCGTTGCTGACGAGGTCGACCAGTTCAGGCGCGCAATCGAAGTCGGGAAAGCCCTGGCCCAGGTTGACGGCGCCATGCTGGGCCGCCAGGCTGGACATGCGGGTAAACACGGTGGTGCCGACAGCAGGCAAGCGGGTGGTCAGGGCGGGAGTCGTGTAAGGCAGGGACGGGCTGTTCATGAACGGTAGGGGCGCGGTGCGGAAAGTGGAATCTGTCCCATTCTAGCGCAGCGCGCCCCGTTGCGTGCGGGGCTTTAAAGGCTCAGCCTGGCAATGCCCAGCCTTCCGGCACCATGATCTTGAACATGCCGGCCTTGGCCGTCTTGCGGGCCAGTTTCAGCAGGGCCTTGTCCTTGGTAATCAGGATGTCGGCGTTGGCGTCGCGCGCCAGTTCGAGGAATTTCTGGTCATCCTTGTCCGTGCAGACGGGCAGGCGCACGCCGGAGACGGGCGGCGCCACGACCGTGATGTGGGCGTCGAAGCGGGCGGCGGCAACGGCACGGCTCGCTTCATCGAGCGGTAAATGTTTGTAGTGCAGCACGACCAGATATTCCGCGCGGCAATCTTCGCGCGTGATGGCATGTACGGCGCCGCTTTCCATGGCCGCCAGCAGCCCCGCCCAGCGCGGGTCGTTGAAGACGAACAGGTCGAGGCAAACGTTGGTGTCGAGGACGAGTTTTTGTGGAGCAGGTATCATGTCGGCAATTCTATTCTGTAGTGATAATTTATGTTGATCGTGCTTTCGCCCGCCAAGAGTCTCGACCTGGAGACGCCGCCAACAACCTCGTTGCACAGCACTCCCGATTTTCTCGACCATTCCGCCCAGCTCATAGCCCGCATGCGCCAGTTTTCGCCCGCCGAAGTGGGCAGCCTGATGGGCATTTCCGACGCCTTGTCGGCCCTCAACGTGGCCCGCTACGCGTCCTGGACACCCCAGCTTGACGACGCGCGCCAGGCCATCATGGCCTTCAATGGCGACGTGTATGCCGGTTTCGAGGCGCGCAGCCTGCAGCCGGCCCAGCTCGACTATGCCCAGTCGCGCGTGCGCATCCTGTCGGGCCTGTACGGCTTGCTGCGCCCGCTGGACCTGATCCACCCGCACCGCCTGGAAATGGGCACGCGGCTGTCGACCTCGCGCGGCAAGGATTTGTATGCGTTCTGGGGCGACACCATCACCAACGGCCTGAACCGCACGGCGAAGGAGCAGGGCGCGAAAGTGCTGGTCAACCTGGCTTCCGAAGAATATTTCAAATCCGTCAAGCCGCGCCAGCTGGACGTGCCCGTCATCGCGCCCGTGTTCGAGGACTGGAAGAATGGCAAATACAAAATCATCTCGTTCTACGCCAAGCGCGCGCGCGGCATGCTGGCCCGCTATGCGGCCGTCAACCAGATCCGCGATCCCGAGCAGCTGAAGCAGTTCGACGTCGATGGTTATGCGTATGTGCCGGAAGCATCAAACGATACGAGCTGGGTGTTTCGGCGCAAGGTCGGAGAATAACCCTAAAGCAAATGCTGGGGTCGTACCCTCAGGGTACGACCCCGGATTTTGCCGTTGGGCTAAGAAAAAACCGGGCTAGCCCGGTTTTTTCTTATCTTACTGCCAGAATTTCCACCACTTGCGTTCCTTGTTCACCCCTTCCGGGCTGAGGAATGCCGTGTTCGGGTAGTTCTTGGTCAGCACGCGCAAGGCATCGTCGCGCAGATCGGTCAGGCCCAGCTTGTCATACGAGCGGTACATGATGAACAGCGCTTCTTCGATGGCCGGCGAGGCGGAAAAGTCGCTGATCGTCGTTTGCGCGCGGTTGGCGGCGGCCAGGTAGGCGCCGCGGCGGTAGTAATAGCGCGCCACGTGTACTTCGTATTTCGCCATGGCGTCGATCAGATAGTTCATGCGGGCCAGCGAATCGGGCGCATATTTACTATTCGGGAACTTGTCGACCAGTTGCTTGAAGGCGGCAAACGCTTCGCGCGTGGCTTTCGGATCGCGCTCGGTCGGGTCTTGCTCGTACAGGAAGTTCAGGAAGCTGATCTGGTCGTTAAAGCTGATCAGGCCACGCAAGTAGTACATATAGTCTACATTGGCGTGGTTCGGATGCAACTTGATGAAGCGTTCGACGGCAGCCAGTGCCTGCGCCTGGTCTCCCGACTTATAATACGCGTAAGCGATCTCCATCTGCGCTTGCAGAGCATAGTTGCCGAAAGGATAGTTGGCCTCCAGCTTCTGGAACAGGCCGATTGCAGCTTCATAGTGCTGCCCGGCCATTTCTTCACGCGCCTCCGAGTATAATTTCGTAACGGACCAGTTTTTGGTCTCATCCACTTTTTCAGGCAACAAGCTGCAAGCGGACATGCCGAGCAGAACGACTGAAGCGACTACCAACGATAATTTTTTTTGCATGACGTTTTGCAAGAAGGTTTTAACCAAGATTTTACAATAGGCTGATTATAGCCGATGGGAATGCTGTGATATTAACTCCGAAGCCTAATTTGGCTGACCCCGCGTTTGACTCCCTTTCTGACCATGCTGCCGAAGAGGCGTTTGACGGCGATTTTGCCGCCGACGACGTCTTCGAGGAAATGGCCCCGATTACATTGGAACTGACGCCGGACGCCTGCGGCCACCGCCTCGATAAAGTCATCTCCAAGCTGGTGCCGCAATACTCGCGCAGCCGCTTGCAATTGTGGCTGGAAGCCGGTTTCGTGACCGTCGATGGAAAAGTTGCCAAACGCAACATGACCGCCTATGGCGACGAAAAGATCGTCATTCTGCCGCAAAGCGCGCCGGAAGACGAGGCTTTTAAGCCGGAAGCGATGGAATTGAACATCGTGCACGAAGATGAGCATATCATCGTCATCAACAAACCGGCCGGACTGGTCGTGCATCCGGGCCCCGGCAACTGGTCGGGCACCTTGCTCAATGGCTTGCTGCACCACTGTCCGCAGCTGGCTGGCGTGCCGCGCGCGGGCATCGTGCACCGCCTGGACAAGGATACGAGCGGCCTGATGGTCGTCGGCAAGACACTCGCTTCGCAAACGGACCTCGTGCGCCAGTTGCAGGCGCGCACCGTCAAGCGCGAGTATTTCGCGCTCGTGTGGGGCACGCCGAAAATGGCGGGTACCATCGATGCGTCCATCGCGCGTCACCCGCGCGACCGGGTCAAGATGGCCGTCTCGGAGAATTTCACCGCCAAGCCTGCCATCACGCACTATGAATTGATCGGCAGCGGCGAACTCGACCGCCGTCCCGTGAGCCTGATGCAATGCCGCCTGGAAACAGGCCGTACGCACCAGATCCGCGTGCACATGCAGCATCTGGGGTTCGCGCTGGTCGGCGATTACGTGTACGGCAAGCAGCACCTGGTGTCCGTCTTCTCGCGCCAGGCATTGCAGGCGCGCCGCCTGGGCCTCGTGCATCCGGGCACCCTGGAAGCGTGCGAGTGGATCGTGCCGCTGGCCGATGATTTCGCCGAGCTGATCGCCACGGCCGGTATTCCCGAGCCGGAACAGGTCTGATGACGCCGCCGTTGCCTTGCATTATTCCCCATTGGCCCGGCTTGCCCGCGAACGTGGGCGCGCTGGCGACCGTGCGCGCGGGCGGTGTCAGTGAAGGGCCGTATGGTGACGGGCAGGGCGGCGGTGGCTTGAACCTGGGCACGCACGTGGGCGACGAACCCGCGCACGTGGCCACCAACCGCGCGCGGCTGGCGGCCATCTTGCCTGCCGAGCCGGCCTGGCTGTCGCAGGTGCATGGCGTGGTTGTGGCCGATGCTGGCAAGCTGGACGGCCATGTGCCGGACGCCGATGCCAGTATCGCCGCCTTGCCTGGCGCCGTGTGCGTGGTGATGACGGCCGATTGCCTGCCGGTGCTGTTCTGTTCGACGGATGGCCTCGTCGTCGGCGCGGCCCATGCGGGCTGGCGCGGCCTGGCCAACGGCGTCTTGCAGCGCACGGTGGACAGCATGCGGGCGCAGGGCGCGACGGACATCCTCGCCTGGCTGGGGCCGGCCATTGGTCCGCAGCAATTCGAAGTGGGTCAGGACGTGCTGCAAGCGTTCCGCGACGGCGCGCGTGATGATGTTGAACGGCAAGTACTGAGCGCCGCCTTCGTCGCCATCGCTGGCAAGCCGGGCAAATACCTGGCCGACATCTATGCGCTGGCGCGCACCATGCTGCTGCGCGATGGCGTGGCGCAAGTGGCGGGAGGGGAATACTGCACCGTCAGCGATGCGGCGCAGTTTTACTCGTACCGGCGCGATGGCGTCACGGGAAGACAGGCCAGCTTGATCTGGCGCAAATAATCTGCACGGCAGACACTTATGTGTCTGCCGTTTTTGTTTTATCGTCTGCTGAGGCTTGGGCGCGCGCCTTCTGTTCCGCGATGCGCACGGCCTTGCGTTTGCGTCGCCGCGAGCCCGTCAGATAGAATAGGATGGACAGGGGAATGACGCAGTACAGCACGAAGGTCATCACCCCGGCGACGATGGACGGTTCCGTCAGCGCCATGAGGCCAACGACATAGATCCAGGCAACAGCGGTCATGAGCATCATTGGTATTGCCAGTCAGTAAAAGTTTGCATGCAGGTGGCCCGGAAGTAATTATTTATTAATTCTTGAATGGACTTACATATACCTATGAATATGCCCGATCCTCAAATGATGACCAAGGAATGGATGGCGCAGATCAGCAATCCTGAGCAGTGGAAGACGTGGTTCAACATGGTACCGCAGCCCCAGGGCAATCCGATTGCCGGCATTTTGCAGGATGCGGGCGCCAGCATCAAGCCGGAAGCGATCGAGCAACTGAAAAACGCCTACGTGGCCAAGCTGACGGGTTTGTGGGCCGACTTTATGGCCGGCAAGGCGCCGGAACTGAAAGACCGCCGCTTCGCCGCGCCCGCCTGGCACGCCAGCCCTCTGTCGGCCTTCAATGCGGCCGCCTACCTGCTGAACGCGGAGTTTCTCAGCGCCATGGCCGATGCCGTGGAAGCGACGCCGCACCAGAAGCAAAAGATTGCGTTTGCCGTGCAGCAAATCGTCGACGCCATGTCGCCGGCCAACTTTCTTGCCACCAATCCCGACGCCCAGCAAACCCTGATCGAGACCAAGGGCGAAAGCCTGACCAAAGGCTTGAGCAATATGCTGGCCGACATGCAGAAGGGCCGCATTTCGCAGTCCGACGAGTCGGCTTTCGAAGTGGGCCGCAACGTGGCCACCACGCCGGGCACGGTGGTGTTTGAAAACGCCCTGTTCCAGCTGATCCAGTACACGCCGACGACGGCCACAGTACACCAGCGGCCGCTGTTGATGGTGCCGCCGTGCATCAATAAATTCTATATCCTTGACTTGCAGCCGGAAAATTCGCTCGTGCGCTATGCGGTGGAGCAGGGCAATACCGTGTTCCTGATGTCCTGGCGCAATCCGGACATGAGCATGCAGCATCTGACGTGGGACGATTACGTCGAGCAAGGCGTGATCGAAGCCATCAAGGTGACGCAGGAAATCTCGGGCCAGGACAAGCTCAATATGTTCGGCTTTTGCGTGGGCGGCACCATCGTCTCGACGGCGCTGGCCGTGCTCAAGGCGCGCGGCGAGAATCCGGCCGCCAGCCTGACCCTGCTGACCACTTTCCTTGATTTCTGCGACACGGGCGCGCTCGACGTCTTTATCGACGAGCCGCAAGTGGCGCTGCGCGAGCAAACCCTGGCCAAGGGCGGCCTGATGACGGGCCGCGACCTGGGCAGCACTTTTTCGAGCCTGCGGCCGAACGACCTCGTGTGGAATTACGTGCAGTCGAACTACCTGAAGGGCAAGGAGCCGCCAGCGTTCGACTTGCTGTACTGGAACGGCGACGGCACGGGCTTGCCGGGCCCCATGTTCTGCTGGTATCTGCGCAACACGTACCTGGAAAACAGCCTGAAAGTGCCGGGCAAGCTGACGGTGGCGGGGGAAAAGGTCGACCTGAGCAGCATCGACGCGCCCGCTTTCATCTACGGTTCGCGCGAAGACCATATCGTGCCCTGGGGCGCGGCCTACGCCAGCACGGCCTTGCTGAATCCGAAAAAACCGAAAGCCAACCGTTTTATCCTCGGCGCGTCGGGCCATATCGCCGGCGTGATCAATCCTGCCTCGAAGAAAAAGCGCAGTTACTGGAGCAATGACAAGCCACGTACGGCGAAAGCCAAGCCCTTGACCGCCGAGCAATGGATGGAAGGCGCGACCGAGCACGTGGGCAGCTGGTGGCCCGAATGGGCGGCTTTCCTTGCCGAACACGGCGGCGCCCAGGTGAAGGCGCCAGGCAAGCCGGGCAACAAGCGCCACGTGGCAATCGAGCCGGCGCCAGGGCGGTATGTTAAAGTCAGGGCGGACTAGTTTGCAAAAGCTTCTCGCCTGACAAGAACGGCGTAATCTCCGGTCTTGTCAGGAATCTACTTTTAGTTGCGTTGCAATAAATGCGGGAATCTACTACCCTGATGTGCAATGGAGCCGTTTTCCACTCTATAATGGAAAACGTAGGCAGGTGCGAAAGCGGACCCTCGTTCGCTTTTTTTTCGGATTAACTCAGTATGCGCTGCGGCGCAATAAGTGGAACTTGTGATGAGTAGTGCAAAAAAAAGTATAGACCGCCTGATTAAAAAATATCCCAACCGCCGTCTGTACGACACGCAAACCAGCTCCTACATCACCTTGACGGACGTCAAGCAGCTGGTGTTGGACAATGAGGTGTTTACCGTCGTCGATGCCAAATCCAATGAAGATCTGACGCGCAGCATCTTGCTGCAAATCATTCTGGAAGAGGAAGCGAACGGCGCGCCCATGTTCTCGAGCAGCGTGTTGTCGCAGATCATCCGCTACTATGGCCACGCCATGCAGGGCATGATGGGATCCTACCTGGAAAAGAACGTGCAAGCGTTCACCGATATCCAGCACAAATTCACGGGTACGTCGGCCGGCAGCTTCGAAGGCAAGCCATTCAGCCCTGAAATGTGGACCCAGTTCATGAACGTCCAGGGCCCGATGATGCAAGGCATGATGAACAACTACATCGACCAGAGCAAGAGCCTGTTCGTGCAAATGCAGGAGCAGATGCAAAGCCAGAGCAAGAATCTGTTCGGCACGTTCCCGTTTGTTCCGCCGGTTCCGCCAACCGACAAAAAGTAAGCCGCAGCCCATGCGGTCCACGCAACGGCACAGGAACTCCTGTGCCGTTGTGCTTTGCGGGTGCCACGCCGGCGGCTGCCGATGGCGAGTGCGGAAGCGCCTATCGTTTCAGTTGTTGCAGCGTGGAGAGCAGATCCTGGTTTGAATGCTCGAGCTTCCATTTTCTGGCATTGTCCATGGAGCTGTAAATGCTGACGTTACCCTTGAAATCTTCCTGGATGCTGAGAGCGAGGCCGGAGGGGAAAATCAATGGGGCGTGGCGCAGTGTGTATGGCGCATACGGCCCCCAGGTTTTACCTTCGTCGCTGCTGACCAGCAGTGCGCCCTCGTTATACATGCCGGCCTCCATCAGCAATCTGCCGTCATTGAGGGGCGCCACGGGCGACATCAGGACCTTGAATGGCGACACGATAGGCGTCCAGTCCTGGCCGCGATTCCGTGAAACATAGGCGTCCGGAAACCGTCCTCCCAGACCAGCCGCTACCAGAACGCTTTGCGTGCCATTGGCTTGATGGATAAACTCTGTCAAGCTTTTCTTGTGCGGACTAAAGCGCTCGGTCAACTTGCCCGTGCTGTAGTCGAATTCGCCGATCACGCCCTTTTCCAGCGCATAGCCGATGTAGCCCGCGTCTTGCCAGGTCCACAACAAGCCTGGGCCATGCAGCCACGACCCAGGCAAGGTGGAATGGTGCACGGATCGCCAGTCGCCAGCCTCCAGTTGATTCGCATGGAAAATGTTCAATGCGTTCCCCTTGCGATGCATCACGTACCAGCCATCCTTGGGGTTGCCACCGATGCGCAGCAGGTTGCCGGGCGGCAGGTTGCCTGTATCGACAGGGAACAGCTTGTCACTGTCGCGCGCCTTGCGTAGCAGGGAGCCGGATTCGCCTACCGCGATCAACTCGGCATTGGGCAGGTCTACGGGAAACACGCAAGACAGCGACTCCACCGATGGGGCATTGATGATCTTCCATAGCCCTTGCGTCGAGCGCATCAGGACGGCGCCCATGCGGCTGGCGGCAGCCACCCGGCCATCGGGCATTTCGGTGACGCACTCGGCTCCGGCCGGGTGGGCGCGGGCAAATTGCTCGACATTGTCCTGCGCGTGGTGTGGGGTGCTCCAGCCCAGGCTGGCAGCGGCGCCGAATAGCTTGCTGTAGTCGGGGGCAAAGCGCTGGATCAATTCCGCATTGGATACCGCCTGCGCGCTGCGACCGTATTGCACGCCGAAATCGCCGCGTGTCACAATCAGCCGCCCCAGATCCGCCGATTTTCCTGCTTCGATTTTGAAGCTTCCCACAATGGTCGAGTACACATGCAAGAGCTTGTTGGCCCGGGTGTCGATCAGTTCGACAAACTCATATTCGCCAGGGGGTAGGGCGCCAATAAACAGGGACGTATCGCCTGTCATCGCGCTCTCGACCTTTTTCATCACCAGGTTTGCGGAGACCAGCTTGAAATCACTGCGCTGCTCGCCCGCCACCACCCGGCGTAACTTGATCGTATTGAATCCGTAAATATCTTTGGTGTTCGACGTGATGCTGACCACCACAGGGGTCTCACCCGATTGTGCGCTCATTTTCAGTGGGTCAACGACCGACGTGTTGACGACGCAGCCGCTCAGCAGCAGTACAGACATGCCGCAAGCCGCGACAGCCAGACGTCGCGCTTTCAGATTGCTAAAGGAAAAAGACATGGAATTGATTTAGTTTTTTAAAAAACAATTATATGTCAGGCTATTAATTTCCCTAAGGCATTATTTTTAATTCCTTGATACCGGTGATGCATGGTGGGACCTTGTTCGGCCACTGCTTCGATGGCAGCGGCCGGAACAAAACGGCAGTTGCAGCGTTGCAGATGCGCCAGCAAAAGAAGCCGGCCCTGACAGCAAGGGGCGGCTCGGGGTACAATAGCCGATTCGCCTCACCATTTTACTAGCTGCCAACTATGTCTGAAATTCACCGTATTCCTGTTCCTTCCGCCCAGCCCGAGGCCATGCTGGCCATGCCAGGTGCGGCGCCGAAAGTGGGCTTTGTCTCGCTCGGCTGCCCGAAAGCGCTGGTCGACTCCGAACAAATCCTGACCCAACTGCGCGCCGAAGGCTACGAAACGGCGAAATCCTACGCTGGCGCCGATCTGGTGATCGTCAATACCTGCGGTTTTATCGACGCTGCCGTGCAAGAGTCGCTCGACGCCATCGGCGAAGCGCTGGCTGAAAACGGTAAAGTGATCGTGACCGGTTGCCTGGGCGCCAAGAAAGATGCTGCCGGCGACGACATCATCATGAAGGTGCACCCGAAAGTGCTGTCCGTCACCGGTCCGCACGCGCTGGCCGAAGTGATGGATTCCGTCCACTTGCACCTGCCGAAACCGCATGCGCCATTCCTCGACCTCGTGCCGCCGCAAGGCGTCAAGCTGACCCCGAAGCACTATGCCTACCTGAAAATTTCCGAAGGCTGCAACCACCGCTGCAGCTTCTGCATCATCCCGTCCATGCGCGGCGACCTCGTCTCGCGCCCAATCGGCGAATTGATGATCGAAGCGGAAAACCTGTTCAAGTCCGGTGTCAAGGAATTGCTGGTCATTTCGCAAGACACCTCGGCGTATGGCGTGGACGTGAAATTCCGTTCCGGCTTCTGGAATGGCCGTCCCGTGAAAACCCACATGACGCAGCTGACGGAAGCGCTGGGCGAACTGGCCAAGTCCTACGGCGCCTGGGTGCGCCTGCACTATGTGTATCCGTATCCGCACGTGGACCAGATCATCCCGATGATGAGCGGCGGCCACATCCTGCCATACCTGGACATCCCGATGCAGCATGCGCATCCTGACGTCCTGAAGCGCATGAAGCGTCCGGCCAGCGGCGAGAAAAACCTCGACCGCATCCAGGCCTGGCGCGCGATCAACCCGGACCTGACCATCCGCTCGACCTTCATCGCTGGTTTCCCAGGCGAAACGGAAGCGGAATTCGAGTACTTGCTGGACTTCCTCAAGGAAGCGCAGATCGACCGCCTCGGCTGCTTCGCCTATTCGCCTGTCGAAGGCGCGACGGCCAACGCCATCGCCAACCCTGTGTCGGAAGAGCTGCGCGAAGAGCGACGCGGCCGCGTCATGCTGCTGCAGGAAGAAATTTCCAAGAAACGCCTGCAAGCCAAGGTCGGCAAGACCGTGCGCGTGCTGATCGATGAAGTCACCCGCTCGGGCGGCGTGGGCCGCTCGTCCGCCGACGCGCCGGAAATCGATGGCGTCGTGTATGTCAAGCCCCCGTTCGAACCGCACCGCAAGCTGGCCGTGGGCCAATTCGTCGACGTGACCATCACGTCCGCGGATGCGCATGACCTGTGGGGCGCTGCCGAGTAAGCAGGTGTAACAGTCGTACGGCGTGCAGGGCGTAAAGCCCTTACAATCAAGGCGGACCAGCAATTGCTGATCCGCCTTTTTTTATTTCCCGACGCCATGACCACACCCAAATCTCCGCAAACCGCGCTGATCCACAGCGATTACCAGGCGCCGCAAGGCTTTGCCGCGTTCCCGAACGCTATCCATCACGCATCGACCGTGCTGTTCAAGGACGTGGCGGCCATGCGCTCGGGCGACTGGAAAGACAAGAACGCCTATACCTACGGCTTGCACGGCACACCGACCACCTTCACCCTGGAAGCGCGGCTGGCCGAGATCGAAGGGGGACAATACTGCCTGCTGGCGCCGTCGGGCCTGGCGGCCATCGCCATGGCGGACTTTGCGCTGCTGAAAACGGGTGACGACGTTTTATTGCCGGAAAATATATACAATCCGAACCGCGAGCTGGGGCGCTGGCTGTCGCAGGACTTCGGCATCACGGCCCGCTATTACGATCCGCTCATCGGCGCCGGCATCGCCGCCTTGATCCAGCCAAACACCAAACTGATCTGGACGGAAGCGCCCGGTTCCGTGACGATGGAAGTGCCGGACTTGCCCGCCATCTGCGCGGCCGCCCATGCGCGCGGCGTGCTCGTCGCCCTGGACAACACCTGGTCGGCCGGCCTGGCCTTGCGCGGCTTTGACCTGGGCGTGGACATCATCATGCAGGCGCTGACGAAATACCAGTCGGGCGGCTCGGACGTGCTGATGGGCGCGCTGATCACGCGCGAGCGGGCGCTGCACGACCGCCTGGCGCAGGCGCACATGCGTCTGGGCATGGGCGTGGGGGCGGACGACGCCTATCTGGTGCTGCGCGGCTTGCCTACCATGAAGCTGCGCTTCGACGCGCACGATGCGCGCGCGCGCACGGTGGCCGCCTGGCTCAAGGGGCGCAGCGAGATTGCCACGGTGCTGCATCCGGCGTTCGCCGATTGCCCGGGCCACGCCATCTGGCAGCGTGATTTCACGGGCGCGGGCGGTCTGTTTTCCGTGCTGTTCGATGCCCGCTACACGGAGGCGCAGACGGACCGTTTCGTCGATGCCTTGCAGTTGTTCAAGATTGGCTACAGCTGGGGTGGCGCGAACAGCCTGGTGATGCCGTACCGTATCGCCGCCATGCGCAAGGGATGGCAGTTGCCTGGCCAGCTGGTGCGCCTGAACGTGGGACTGGAAGATCCGCAGGACTTGATCGCCGATATCGAACGGGCGTTCGCGGCGATGTAGGCGGCGGCAAGCCGTTGGCTTGCCGCGAAGCACCTGTTACATGGGCACGGGCTTGTTGTTGTTCAGGTCGAGGAAGCCGCGCAGCAGGCGGTACGCCTTCCACAGCCAGGCCACGCCCCACACGATGATGGCCAGCGGAATGCCGATCAGCGTGACCCACAGGATGGCGCCGACGACGACCCAGGCCACATACCACCAGAAGGAACGGATCATCCAGCTGTGATGGCTGTGCACGAAGGTCCCGGCTGCCTCGTCCCGCTTCACGTAATTGATGATGAGCGGAATGAAGGAAAACGCGCCCAGCGAAAACACAAAGCTGGCGCCATGTATCAGGTACAACCACCAGGCCAGGTTTTTGGTCTGCTGGAGTTGGGTATCCAAAATAATATCTTGTGACATGAAAGCTCCCGTCGTTGCTCAATTTTTAATTGTAACAAGCAAAGCGGCGCAGGAGCGCAGTCCATGGAAAAAGGCAGAATACATTGTTGAAACGAGATCGATATCCCACCTTTGCCGCGCGCGCCAGGTCGTGGCTGCAGCGCGCCGTGCCAGCCTTGCTGCTGTGCTGTGCCACCGTGGCTCATGCGGCCGGCCCCACCCTGGAGGCGGAGTTTGCCGCCGGCTTGAAGGACGAGGGCCTGGCGGGCGCCGTCTGGAGCGAAGTCTTGCCTGACGGAACAGTCAAGGTCGGCGCGTCCGGCTTGCGCGATGCCGCCAAGAACATACCCATGCAGACGGACACGCGCATGCAGGTGGGGTCCGTGGGCAAGGTGGCGCTGGCGCTGGGCGTCTTGCGCCTCGTCAGCGAAGACAAGCTCACGCTCGACACGCCATTGCAGCAGGTGCTGCCGGAACTGGCGCTGAAAAACCCGTGGCAGGCCAGCGACCCCGTGCGCATCCGCCACCTGCTCGCGCATACGTCGGGTCTCGATAACGTGCGCTTCTGGCAGGCGTTCAGCCTGAACCCGGCGCCGGAGACGCCGCTGGCCGAGGCGTTTGACGGCGGGCGCAATCTGCTGCGCGCGCGCGCGCGTCCCGGCAGCCGCTATGCGTACTCGAACATGGGTTATGGTTTGCTGGGCATGGTGATCGAGAAGGTCACGGGCCAGCCCTATGAACGCTACCTCGACGCGCAGCTGCTGCAGCCGCTGGGCATGGCGGACAGCACGTTTGCCTATGTTACGCAAATGAGTACGCAAATGAGCACCCAGGCGGGATCGCATGCGGACCCGCGCCTGGCCATGGGCCACTTCGAGCATGGCGTGGCGCAGCCGGCCGTGCCCCAGTATCTGCGTCCGGCCGCGCAATTTACCACCACGGCGGCCGACATGGGCAAGCTGGCGCAGTTCCTGATGGGCGATGGCAAGCTGCAGGGCGCGCAGTTCATCGACCTGGCGCTGATGGGTGCCTTGTCCGAACCGGCCAGCACGGATGCGGCGCAGGCGGGCCTGGCAACGGGCCACGGCCTGGCGTTGGCCGTGCGCGACCGCCATAACGTGGTGGGTGCCTGCCATCCCGGCACGACTGTCGGTTTTCGCGCCATGCTGTGCATCTACCCGGAGCAGGACAGCGCCTTCTTCGTGGCCTTCAATACGGATGCGGAGCAGGCCGACTATGAACGCTTCAACCGCCTGCTGCTGCGCGACCTGGAACTGCCGCTGCGCGCGCCGGCCCCACGCGGTACGCCCGCGCCGACGGTGGAAAACTGGCAGGGCGTCTACGTGCCGTCGCCCAGCCCCATGGCCAGTATGGCCTGGGTCGACGCCGTCTTCGGCTTTACGCGTGTGAAATGGGATGGCGAGTCGCTGTTCCTGATCCCGTTCCAGGGCGAGCCGAAGGAGCTGGAACCGGTGGGCGGCTTGCTGTTCCGCGCCAGCGACCGCAGCACGCCATCGCACGTGCTGATGCAGGAGGATGGCAAGCATGTGCTCAGCGATGGCTTGCGCAGCTATGAGCGCGCGTCGATGCTGCGCATGCTGGTACTGTGGGGCAGCCTGGCCTTGGGTGCGGCGGGTTTGCTGTATGTGCTGCTGGTGGGCGTGTGGCGGGCCGCGCGGCGCAGCCTGGAACGGGGCGACCATCTGTTCGCGCCTTTGCTTGCCATGCTGGCGCTGCTCTTGCCGCTGCCGTTTTTCTATTTCCAGTCCTACCTGCGACTGGGCGACGTCACCATCGCCAGCGTGCTGCTGGCATTGACGACGGGCGCGCTGCCGCTGGCGACGGCGTTCGGCCTGGCCCGCTGCTGGCGCAGCCGCGGCACGGCGGCCGAGGCGGGCTTGCTGGCGAAATGGGATTGGGTGGCCTTGCTGGCGGCCTTGCAACTGCTGCTGGTGCTGGCCTGGTGGGGCTTGCTGCCGCTGCGGCTGTGGCAGCTGTAAGCTGTCAGGTCCAGGCAGCCAGCAGCTTGCGCCACCAGCGTTGCGCCGGCCTGGGTTGGCCACTGTGCGCCGCCCGCTTGGCGCGGTAGCTCGCTGCCGCCATTTGCAGGCCGATGCGGTCCATTGCCGCCATCGCCTCCGCTTCCTGCGGCGACAAGCCATGCAGCAAGGCTTGCGCGCGGGGATCGAGCAGGAAGGCGGCACGCAAGGCGTCGTCCGTGTACAGCCTTGCCAGGTACGTTTCCAGTGCGGGAGAACTCATGCGGCTCGTCCCGCGCGCAAGGCCGCGCGCGCCAATTCCAGCTGGCCCAGCACATGCTCGAACGACGGATAATTGCCGTCGCGTTCGACGATCACCGTCAACGGTTGCCGTGCATGGCGCGCCAGCACGGTCAACAGATCGAAGACTTCGGGCGGCACGTCGTGCAGATGGTCGTCCAGCAAGCGCTGGCCGCCGCCCGGCGCAGCGATCCAGTGGCCGCCGCTCAGGTGCACGGCGCCGACCCTGTCCAGCGGCAGGCGCAGCAGCAGTTCCTGCGGTGACTCGCCGGCATTGACGGCATTCGCATACAGGTTGTGCAGGTCGAGCAGCAGCGGCACTTGTGCGCCGTGGATAATCTGCGCCACCCATGCCGCTTCGTCCATGGTGCTGGCCGGCGGCTGGACCAGGGTGGCGATGTTTTCCATCAGCGGCGCGCTGCCGACGATGCGCGTGGCCAGCGCGATATTGGCGATCGCGCCGGCGGCGCTGTGCTGCGTGCGCGGCGGCGCCGCCAGGTGGCCGATCTCGACGCCGCCGGCGCGCACGAAACTCAGGTGCTCGGACCACGATTCCGCCTGCACCGCTTGCATCAGGCGCGCCATCGCATGCAGGCGGCGCGGTTCGGCGGGAATCGTCGACGCCAGGCCCATGCCGACGCCATGCAGGCTGACCGGCACCTGGCGCGCCAGGCTGCGCAAGGCCGAAATGCCGGCGCGCGAGGCGCCGTAATAATCGTCGGCGATCACTTCCAGCACATCGATCCGCGCCAGGTTGGACAGGATGCCGGCGGCCAGTTCGCCGCGCCAGCCCAGGCCGACGCGGTCGCGCGTGGCGTCCTTGCTAACTGCCACAGCCGCCGCCACCGCCGCAACCGCCACAGCCGCTGCCGCCGCCGTCACCGCCGCCCGATGACGAGTCGCCCGAGTCGCCCGTGCTGCTGGACGAAGAGTCGCCGCCGCCATTTTGCCGCGGCACCGGGTACAGCTCGGCGACATAGGCGTACACGGACAAGGGCAGGGCGCCGATGCCGAAGATGGCGGCCAGCAGGGCCATGTCGGCGCTGCTGCTGCCCGCCTGCAGGCGCGCCGAGCGCATGTTCAGCCGGCCGAACAGCATGCGCAGGTCGGTCAGCAGCCGCTGCGCGCTCCAGCTGGTCGCCTGGGTGCGCAAGCCGCGCAGCATGAGGAGAAAAATCGCCAGCAGGACCGCCAGGAACAGCAGATTGTAGTGCTGGCGGCTGATGGCGATGACGGCCTTGACGCCGGCCACCGTCAGCAGCAGCCAGTGCGCGGCCCAGGTGATGCGTTCGCGCCGGCGCAGCAGCGGCGGGCCGACCAGCAATTCCTGCCGCGTCAACGTCTCCTGGTAGGCGCGGCACGATGGCAGCATGTCGGCCTGCACGGCCAGTTCCTTGCTGTGGCCCTGGCGGCCCAGGTACAGCCGCAGCACGTCGCGTTCGATGTCGTGGCTGGCAAGGCGCAGGCTGTCGGCGCTGGCCGTTTCCAGCAGCGGGCCGTCGGCGCGCAGCAAGCCGCGGTCGACCAGCACGATGGCGGCGATTTTCACGGCTTCGAGGGCGCCGCCGCGCAAAAAAGCAATGCGGTAGGGATCATCGGCCAGCGACAGCTGGGCGTGCGGATTGCGCAATTCCATGCGGATCAGCAGCTCGCGCACGCCGTAGTACACGAGCGCGCCAAAGATCAGGTAGGCCAGCAGGAACGATGGCCCGCTCCAGTCAAACGGATTGTAGCCGTTCACCGCATCTGCTCCGCGTGTTCACGCAGGCGTTCGGTAATCGTCATCAAACCCGTAAAGGCGGGCAGGGCTTGCCCCGGTGCCAGGCGCGCCGTTTCGCGCGCGGCCGACATGGTGTGCAAAGCCGCGTGCAGGGCCGGGTCGCCCAGCTGGTCGACAAACGCTTCGAGCGCCTGCTTGCCGGACTGCGCAGACTTGCCCTCGAGCTGCGCCAGCGAGACCGCCGCCGAACGCAGCGGCCCGGCTGCATCGGCGATGGCGCCGGCCAGCTGTTCTTCAGTCAGGCTTAGGAGCATATAGCGTTCGCGCATGCGCAGCTGCTGGTTCAGCAGCACTTGCCGCAGGCGGCGCAGCACGGCGTCGCGGCTCGTGTGCAGGCTGGCGAATGGGTCAACGCCATGCAGCACCCGGTGGCGCGCGATGATGTCGGCGAACTTGACGGCGAAGGCGTCGGCGGCCTGGGGCAATTCGCTTTCAAGCAGGAACATCACCTGCAAATCGATGGCGGCGTGCGCCAGGCGCAAGGGACCGCGCAGCGCATCGGCCGATGCGGGCGTAAAGCGCTTGAGCAGCAACAGCAGGTTGACGTCGGAGGTGGCGCGCAGCTGGCCATCGGCGGCCGAGCCAAACAGCACGGCGGCGGCCAGGTCGGCGCCGAAGGCCGTTTGCGCGGCGGCGACGAATATATCGAGGTGGCGTTGTACTTCTTCTGGCAGCGGTGGCGGCATGCGGTGTTCTTTCACGATGGGCTGGCGGGGTGATCACAAGTTTGCAATATAGCAAACTTGTGCCGCCGTGCGCGCACCGCCCGCCAGATAGCGCCAAGCTTGCGCCGGCTCAGCTCAAGACGTTGAGCAAGCCATCGAGTCCGACAAAGTTCAGCGCCACGTCGGCCTGCGAGCGCACCACGGGCTTGGCGCGGAAAGCGACGGACAGGCCGGCGATGCCCATCATTTTCAAGTCGTTGGCGCCGTCGCCCATGACGATGGCCTGCGATGGCGTAATGCCCAGTTCCGCACACACGCGCTCCACCGTGCGCTGTTTTTCCTCTGCGTCGACGATGCCGCCCAGGACTTTGCCCGTCAGCTTGCCGTCGATGATTTCCAGTGCGTTCGCATGCGTGAAGTCGAGGCCCAGGCGCTCCTTCAGGCGTTCGGTGAAGAAGGTAAAGCCGCCCGACACCAGCAGGGTTTTCAGGCCGGCCTTTTTCACGGCCGCCAGCATGGCTTCCGCGCCCGGCGACAGTTTCAAACGCTCGTCGTAGACGCGCTGCAGGGCCGACGCATCGAGGCCTTCGAGCAGGGCCACGCGCTGTTTCAGGCTGGCCGCAAAATCGAGTTCCCCGCGCATGGCCGCTTCCGTGATGGCCGCCACCTGCGGTTTCAATCCCTGCATGTCGGCGATTTCATCGATGCACTCGATGGTGATCAGGGTCGAATCCATGTCCATCGCCACGAGCTTGAATTCGGCGAGTTCGCGCTGTCCCATCATGTAGGTGGCGTCCAGTTGCGCCGCCTGCGCCGCCACTTCGATGGTGGGACGCAGCGCGGGCGAATAGGCGATCTGTTCGCAGCGCACGGCGTTCGGGCCGAGGCGCGTGACGGACGTCGGCGCGGCCAGCGCGGCGATGCGTTCGAGGCGGGCGCTATCGCCGTCCAGGCCCTGCAGGATCAGATTCATGGTGATGGTCTTGGTATTGGTCATGGGGCAGTCCTGCATTAATTATCGAAATGGTCTACACCGTCAATTGCTTGATGGTGGTCTTGATCTGCGTCACGCGCGCGGCCAGGTCCGGCATGGCGGCCGTGATTTTCAGCTTGTCCTGGCCATGCAGCTTGATATGGCGGTTTTTCTGGATCAGGTCGATGATGCGCATCGGATCGATCGGTGGCTTGGCCATGAATTGCAGGGTGGCCGCCTCGCCATGCACGTCGATCTTGACGATGCCCACGGTTTTCGCAGCGATGCGCAAGCGGTGCGTCTCGACCAGCGCCTTGACGGCGTCGGGCAGCTTGCCGAAGCGGTCGATCAGCTCCTCCTGGATATCGTCGATCTTCTCTTGCGTGGCGCAGTTGGCCAGGCGCTTGTAGATCGACAGGCGCTCGTGCACGTCGCCGCAGAAATCGGCCGGCAGCAGGGCCGGCACGTGCAGGTTGATCTCGGTGGTCGACGCCAGCGGCGCGGCCAGGTCCGGCTCCTTGCCCGCTTTCAGCGAGCGAACGGCTTCGTTGAGCATGTCCGAATACAGCTGGAAGCCGATTTCCGTCATCTCGCCCGACTGGCTCTCGCCCAGCACCTCGCCGGCGCCGCGGATTTCCAGGTCGTGCATGGCCAGGTAAAAGCCGCTGCCCAGTTCTTCCATCTGCTGGATGGCGTCCAGGCGGCGCTGCGCCAGTTTGGTAAGACCTTGCACGTCGTGCACCAGCAGGTAGGCGTAGGCCTGGTGATGCGAGCGGCCCACACGGCCGCGCAGCTGGTGCAGCTGTGCCAGGCCGAACTTGTCGGCACGGTGCATGATGATGGTGTTCGCTGTCGGCACGTCGATGCCGGTCTCGATGATCGTCGTGCACAGCAGGATGTTGAAACGCTGGGCGACGAAGTCGCGCATGACTTTTTCCAGGTCGCGCTCGTGCATCTGGCCGTGCGCCACGGCGATGCGCGCCTCGGGCAGCAGTTCCGTCAGCATGGCCAGGCGGTTCTGGATGGTTTCCACTTCGTTGTGCAGGAAGTAGATCTGGCCGCCCCGTTTGAGTTCGCGCAGGCATGCTTCGCGGATGATGGCTTCGCCTTCGCTGCGAACGAACGTCTTGATGGCCAGGCGCTTTTGCGGCGCCGTGGCGATGATGGAAAAGTCGCGCAAGCCTTCCAGTGCCATGCCCAGGGTACGCGGGATCGGCGTGGCCGTCAGGGTCAGCACGTCCACTTCCGCGCGCAGTGCTTTCAGCGCTTCCTTCTGGCGCACGCCAAATCGGTGTTCCTCGTCGATGATGACGAGGCCCAGGCGCGTGAACTTCACGTCGTCGGACAGCAGTTTATGCGTGCCGATGACGATGTCGATGGTGCCGTCGGCCATGCCCTTGAACGCCTGCGTGATTTCCTTGCCGCTGCGGAAGCGCGACAATTCCGCGATGCGCACGGGCCAGTCGGCGAAACGGTCGGCAAAGGTCTGTGCATGCTGCTCGGCCAGCAGGGTGGTGGGCGCCAGGATGGCCACCTGCTTGCCGCCCATGACGGCGATGAACGCGGCGCGCAGCGCCACTTCCGTCTTGCCGAAGCCGACGTCGCCGCAGACGAGGCGGTCCATCGGTTTGCCCGAGGTCATGTCCTTGATGACGTTGTGGATGGCCTCGGCCTGGTCCGGCGTCTCGTCGAAGCCGAAGCTGTCGGCGAAGCGCTGGTAGTCGTGCGACGAGAATTCGAACGAGTGGCCCTGGCGCAGCGCGCGGCGCGCATACAGGTTGAGCAGCTCGGCGGCCGTATCGCGCACCTGTTCGGCCGCGCGCTTCTTCGCTTTTTCCCACTGGCCCGAGCCGAGCGAGTGCAGCGGCGCGTCTTCCGGCGACGCGCCCGAATAGCGGGAAATGACGTGCAGCTGCGACACGGGCACGTACAGTTTGGTGTCCTTTGCGTATTCGAGATGCAGGAACTCCGTCTCGCCTTCGCCCAGGTCCATGCTGGTCAGGCCCATGTAGCGCCCGATGCCGTGGTTGATGTGCACGACGGGGTCGCCGATTTTCAGCTCCGACAGGTCGCGCACCATCGACTCGACTTGCGTCACGCCTTCCTGTTTCTTGGTGCCGACCCGGCGGCCGGAACCGGCGTACAGCTCCGTCTCGGTGATGAAGGATAAATTCCCGTCCGGCGTGAACAGCTCGAAGCCCGCGTGCAGCGGCGCCACGCCCAGCATCAGCTTGGCGTCGGATTGCAGGAAGCCATCGCTGCCTTCCACAGGCGTCAGGTGCAGATCGTATTCGCTGAAGTACTGCTGCAAGGTTTCGCGGCGGCCGTTCGATTCGGCGCAGATCATCACGCGGCGTCCCGATTGCAGCAAATAGCTGCGCAGGTTGGCCAGCGGATCGTCGGCGCGGCGGTTGACGGCGATGTTCGGCACGGGCGCCGACAGTTCGGATGCCAGCGCATCGTTCGACTTGGCGATCGCCAGGCGCGGATACGGCTTGGCCAGGCCGAAGAACTGCTCGTCGGACAGGAACAGCGATTCGGGCGGCAGGATAGGCCGCTCGCGGTCCGCCTTCAGGAAGCGGTAGCGCGACTGGGTATCGGTCCAGAAGCGGCCAATGGCAGCGTCGATTTCTCCCACCAGGGCCAGCGAGGCGTCGGGCGGCAGGTAGTCGAACAGGGTAGCCGTCTGTTCGAAGAACAAGGGCAGATAATATTCGATGCCGGCCGAGGCGATGCCGCTGCTGATGTCCTTGTAGACGACCGAGCGCGAGGGATCGCCTTCGAACTGTTCGCGCCAGCGGTTGCGGAAGGTGGTGCGCGCCGCTTCGTCCATGGGAAATTCGCGGCCCGGCAGCAGCCGTACTTCATGCACAGGATACAGCGAGCGCTGGGTGTCGGCATCGAACGTGCGGATGGTCTCGATGGTGTCGCCGAACAGGTCCAGGCGGTAGGGCAGGGCGGACCCCATGGGGAACAGGTCGAGCAAGCCGCCGCGCACCGAGTATTCGCCCGGTGACATCACTTGCGAGACATGGCTGTAGCCGGCCAGGGTCAGCTGCGATTTCAGGCGCGCTTCGTCGAGCTTTTCGCCCTTCTTGAAGAAGAAGGTGTAGGCGGCCAGGAACGATGGCGGCGCCAGGCGCACGAGCGCCGTGGTGGCCGGCACGATCAGCACGTCGCATTGACGCGTCTGGATTTCGTGCAAGGTGGCCAGGCGCTCGGAGACCAGGTCCTGGTGCGGCGAGAACGCGTCGTAGGGCAGGGTTTCCCAGTCCGGCAGCAGATGGCAGCGCAGTTCCTTGCCGCCAAACCACGGGATTTCATCGAGCAGGCGCTGGCCGTCGCTGGCCTGCGCCACCACCACGGCCAGCATCTGGCCCCGCGCTTTCAAGGCCGAAGCGGCCAGCGCCAGGGCATAGGCGTCGGATGAACCATACAGGGCGGGCAGCGCATAGCGGTTGCCGGGCTTGGGGAGGGCTTTTGTTAAGTCTAAGGACATGCAGGCGATGACACTAGTGGCAGAGGCAGTTGAATGGGACAGCTGTGGTGCGCGCCGCGCCGCCAGTGACGGCGCTGACAGGCGAGATTATAGACCATCGCCTATATCTCCGCGCTTGAGAAAACCGTCGCGAGCGGAAGTGATTTGCGGTCGAGAAGCGCAACTGTGCTTTGCACGGGGCCGCCGAGGCAGTGAGCATCGCAGGCCGTAAAGCACGACGCGCAGCAGGTTTTATCATGTGCGCATATTCGCTACACCGAAAGGAACATGCACCATCGGGATGGTGCCGCCCGCCGATTTGAGGTGGCTCAGCTGGTCGTCGAAGAAGATATGCGGCTTGAACACGGCCAGCACGCGCGACTTGTCCATGCCGCCGAGGAAAAACGTCTCGTCGGCCGCCACGCCCCAGCTTTTCAGGGTCGTCACGACCCGTTCGTGCGAAGGCGCGTTGCGCGCCGTGATGATGGCGATGCGCAGGATCTTTTTATAGCCGGGGTCGCGCCGCTGCGCCCTTTCTTCCAGGCGCTGCATGGTGGCCAGCTTCTGGAACAGGCCGGCCAGCGGTCCGGGGCGGTGCGGCGTACCCACGTTCAGGGTTTCATGGGCGTGGAATTCGTCGACGTCGTTGTTGCGCTTGAAGACGGTTTCCGCTTCGTCGTCGGCGATCACGCCGTCGAAATCGAAGGCCACGCGCAATTCCTCGTCGTCCTCGTCGTCTTCCGTGCGCGACGGTAACACCAGGCCGGCCGGGTAGTCGCAGGCCAGGGCGCTGCGCACGTCGCCTTCATTCGCGCTGAGGAACAGCGACGCATTGAAGGCGGGCAGGTAGGGGTAGGGCGACTTGCCCGTCATGAAGGCGGCGCGTGAAATGTCCAGGCCGTAGTGGGCGATCGAGTGCATGACGCGCAGGCCCGTTTCCGGTGAATTGCGCGAAAACAGCACCACTTCCACGGGCGACTGGCGCGGATAGTGCTTGTTGATGTTCAGGAAACGGCGGATGAAGGGGAAGGCCACGCCGCGCGGCAGGACCGTGTCGATATGCGTTTCCTGGTACTTGCGGTACTCCTCGGGGCCATTGTCGAGGTAGACCTGGTGCGATTCGGCCAGGTCGAACAGGGCGCTGGAAGCGACCCCGATCACCAGTTTGTGTTCGATAGGATAAGCCATGGTCTGCCTGTTGTTTGCTTGTTGCTCATCTTATACGACTATCAACTGCGTAGCCAATAGTGAAGCACGGTCACTTTTTGCACCAAAGCGGGGCGCCATGTCAATTTTTTTGACCGCTGTGCAATACGCGCCACAGTAAAGAAATAAATATTGTCTTGTATCAAGTATATGGCGCCAGCGCGCTCTTTTTCCACTATGCTTCCACTTATGAAATCTCGCCAATTGTAACGAAGCGTACGCCCTATCCCCGCCACCTTTATACAAGTGTCAGCTGTTTTACTCGAACATGCCAGCCCCGACTTCGCCAGCAGTCTTCGTGACTTTATAAAGGACCTAGCCATGTTTAAGAATTTACTGATCAAATGGAAGCTGGCGACGCTTGTCGCCGTGATGATGGCGGCCTTGCTGGTGGTGGGCGTCAGCGGCTATTCGGGCATCGCCACCGTCGGGCGCGCCGTCAATGAAATCGGCGTGGTGCGCCTGCCGTCGATCCAGGGCCTGATGATGATGAGCGAAGGCCAGACGGCCGTCGTCGCCGCCACCCTGACGGCCGCCATGTATGAAAACAATTACCAGGCACAGGACAAGTTCGCGGAAGCGCTGCAGCTGCGCACCAAGGCATGGACGAATATCGAGGCGGGCCGCAAGCTGTACGAGCCGCTGCCGCAAACCCCCGAGGAAGCCGTGCTGTGGCAGCGCTTCCAGGGCGAGTGGGCGGCCTGGAAGGGCGATGACGACAAGGTGCGCGCCATCTTGCGCCAGCTGGCCGACAACCGCGACGAGCCGCGGCAGAAAGAGTTGTTCGCGGTGTTCTACAAGCAGTACCAGGACTCGCGCGCGCTGTTCGGCAAGGCCGAAGGCACGCTCAACGAGATCATCAAGCTCAATAACGGCGTGGCCAATGCCAGCGTCAAGGATGGCAGCGCGGCCGTGATCCGCTCGGAAAGCCTGATGATCATCCTCGGCTTGCTGGCCTCCGCGCTGGGCATCGGCTGCGCCGCCTACATCACGCGAGCCATCACCCAGCCGATCAATGCGGCCGTGAAAGTGGCGCAAACGGTGGCTTCGGGCGACCTGACGAGCCAGATCGAGGTGCACACGACGGAAGAAACGGGCCAGCTGCTGCGGGCGCTGAAAGACATGAATTCCAGCCTGGTCAGCATCGTCGGCCAGGTGCGCAGCGGCACGGAGACCATCGCCACGGCGTCGTCGGAAATTGCCAGCGGCAACCTGGACCTGTCCTCGCGTACGGAAGAGCAAGCCAGTTCGCTGGAAGAGACGGCGTCGTCGATGGAAGAGCTGACGTCGACCGTGCGGCAGAACGCCGACAACGCCCAGCAGGCGAACCAGCTGGCGCTGAACGCCTCGGGCGTGGCGGTCAAGGGCGGCGCCGTGGTGGGCAAGGTGGTCGAGACCATGGACGCCATCAACGATTCGTCGCGCAAGATCGTCGACATCATTTCCGTCATCGACGGCATCGCCTTCCAGACGAATATCCTGGCGCTCAACGCCGCCGTGGAAGCGGCGCGTGCGGGCGAGCAGGGACGCGGTTTCGCCGTGGTGGCCACCGAGGTGCGCAACCTGGCACAACGCTCGGCAGCCGCCGCCAAGGAAATCAAGACGCTGATCGGCGACTCCGTCGTGGCCGTCGACACGGGCAGCAAGCTGGTGGCCGAGGCGGGCAGCACGATGGCTGAAATCGTCGCCAGCGTGCAGCGTGTGACGGACATCATGGCGGAAATCAGACTGGCCACGCAGGAGCAAAGCTCGGGCATCGACCAGATCAACCAGGCCATTGGCCAGATGGACCAGGTGACGCAGCAAAACGCGGCCCTGGTGGAAGAGGCGGCCGCCGCGGCCGAATCGCTGCAGGAGCAATCGGGCCAGCTGGCCCAGGTGGTCAGCGTCTTCAAGCTCGATGGCGTGCAGGCGCCTGCCGCGCACGCAAACGCAAAGCCGGCCGCGCCGCGCACCGTGGCGGCCAGCGCTGCGCTGAAGCGTCCTGCTTCGCGCCCCGCCGCAGGCCGCCCGGCCCTGCACGCCGTGCCGTCCCAGCGCCAGAGCGCGCCGCGCGACGACGAGTGGGAAGTGTTTTGATCGATTGACGGCGCCCGCATGCGCTACCGGACGGCCGCCTTGCGCGGCCGTTTTTACATGGTATGCAGACTCGCACTGCGGTTACTACTTACTAAAAAAACAGCGTTACAAAAATAGCTGTTTTGTCATCTAAGCAAATCTTTTCAAAACTTAACGCGACATTGCCTGTGAGATAACTCACACTGCCAGCCGTACCACCCTTGTTCCCGCCTCGGCCACATCCCGGCTGACCCTTCCGCCTGCTGCGTCCGGCCATACCTGGCAGGCGGCAGCCATTGCCGTCAGCCTTGCATGCGAGCCCGGCGCGATGACCGATGCACCACACTGAAGGATGCGAATAAAGATGGCAAATATGAAAATCGGCACACGCCTGCGCTGCGCCTTTGCATTGTTGACCTTGCTGCTGCTGGCGACCGCCGTGCTGGGCATGCTGCGCCTGTCCAGCCTGGAACTGCGCATGCGCGACGTGATCGATGACAAATATCCGAAAACCGTGCTGGCCAACGACATCATCAAGAATGTCAACATCATCGCGCGCTCCTCGCGCAACCTGCTGCTGATGACGGAACCGCAGCAACTGGCGCAGGAACGCGCCACCATCGCCAGGGCGGGAGGCGAAACGGAAAAAAGGCTGGCGCAGCTGGAAAAGGCGGTGCAGTCGCCGCAGGGCCGCCAACTGATGGCGGCCGTGACGCAGGCGCGCGCCGCGTTCAACGGCGGGCGCGACAAGGTACTGGCCCTGCTGGAAGAGGGCGCGCGCGATGAAGCGACCAGCTTGCTGCTCGGTACGGTGCGCGGCGAGCAGCTGCGCTACATGGCGGCGCTGGAAAGCCTGATCGCGTACCAGCATGAGTTGATGGAGGAGGCGGGCGCCCAAGTGCATCAAGAATACGCGACGGCGCGCAACATGATGCTGGCGCTGAGCGCGCTCGCTGTGCTCTTTTCGCTCGTCACGGCCTGGCTGGTCACGCGCAGCATTGTCGATCCGCTGCGCCATGCCTTGAGCGTGGCGCAGACCGTGGCCGCGGGCGATTTGACGTCGACCTTCGGCCGCCACGGCGGCGATGAAACGGGCAAGCTGCTCGACGCGCTGTGCATCATGAACGGCAACCTGCTCGACATCGTGCAGCGCGTGCGCAGCGGCACCGACACCATCGCCACGGCCTCGTCGCAGATCGCGGCCGGCAATATCGACCTGTCCTCGCGCACCGAGGAGCAGGCCAGCTCGCTCGAACAGACCGCGTCGGCCATGGAGGAACTGAGTTCCACGGTGCAGCAGAACGCGGATAATGCCCGCCATGCGAGCGTGCTGGCCGTCGAGGCGGCGAACATCGCCGGCGCCGGCGGGCAAGCCGTGGGTCAGGTGATTCATACGATGGACGCCATCAGCGCGTCGTCGGCGCAGATCGCCGACATCATCGGCGTGATCGACATGCTGGCCTTCCAGACGAATATCCTGGCCCTGAACGCGGCCGTGGAAGCGGCGCGCGCGGGAGAGCAGGGGCGCGGCTTTGCCGTCGTGGCAACGGAAGTGCGCAACCTGGCGCAACGCAGCGCGGCGGCGGCGCGCGATATCCGCGCCCTGATCGCCACCTCGACGCAGCAGGTGGACGCAGGCGCGGCGCTGGTTGCGCAAGCCGGCGCCACGATGCAGGAAGTGGTGGCGGCCGTGGGGCGCGTGAGCCAGATGGTGGCCGACATCACGGCGGCCAGCGCCGAGCAAAGCACGGGCATCGGCCAGGTCAGCCAGGCGGTCGTGCAGATGGATGAAGTGACGCAGCAGAACGCGGCCCTGGTGGAGGAAGCTGCGGCCGCTTCGCAATCGCTGGAAGGCGAGGCGGCGAATCTGCTGCAGGTGGTCAGCGTGTTTCGCCTGCGCCAGGGGCCGGCGGTTCTGGCGGGCCGCCCTGCGCCTGCCGTGCCGCGCCTGCTGGCCTAGTGGCGCGCCTGGCAAGGTTCTGGCACGGCGCGCTGGCGCTGCTGTGCCGGGCGCCGGCGCGCAGCCGGGAGTTGCAGGGGCGCCTGGACAGGGCCATCGTCGATGGCGAATTCTGCTTTCACTACCAGGGCAAGTTCGATACGGCGCAGCTGCGCCTGATCGGGCTGGAAGCGCTGCTGCGCTGGAACCATCCGCGCCACGGCCTCGTCTACCCGAACGAATTCATCGGCCTGGCCGAGCGGACGAACGCCATCGCCGCACTGGGCAACTGGGGCATCGACGCGGCCTGCCGCCAGCTGGCGCAGTGGCGCGCGGCGGGCCTGCCTGTGGTGCCTGTCGCGGTGAATGTCTCGGCGCGCCAGCTGTGCCAGCCGCAGTTACCCGACTTCGTGCTGGGCTGCCTGCGGCGTCACGCCATTCCGCCCGGCCTGCTGGAGCTGGAAGTGACGGAAAGCTGCTGCATCGACGACATGGCGCAGGCGACGCAGGGATTGCGCCGGCTGCGCGCGCTGGGCCTGTCCATTTCGCTCGACGATTACGGCACCGGCCATTCGGGCCTGAGCCATGTCAGGCTGCTGCCGATTCACACCATCAAGATCGACCGCTCCTTCATCCGCGACCTGGGCAGCGGTGGCAGCGCAGATTGTGACACCGTCATCGTCGCCTCGACCATTGCGCTGGCGCGGGGCCTGGGCTTGCAGGCGCTGGCCGAGGGCGTGGAAAACGGTGAACAGCTGTCGCAGCTGCGGCGGCTGGGCTGCCCGCAGGTACAGGGCTTTTATCTGCACCGCCCGGCGCCCGCGGCCGATGTGGCCGCGCTGCTGGCCGCGGGCGCGCCGGCCGGCCTGGTACGGCCTGGCGCGGATGCTCAGTAGAATATGGCCACTGCAAGCCGCGTGCTTTAACACCTACTCCCCCACGCAAGAATGATAAACAGTCCTGCCCCGGCCTATGTCTTCGGCCCGTTTCGCCTTTTGCCGCTGGAGCGCCTGCTGTTCGAGGGCGAACGCGCGCTGCGCCTGGGCAGCAGGGCCATGGACTTGCTGCTGGCCCTGCTGGAGCGCGCCGGCGACATCGTCGACAAGCATGAACTGGTGGCCATCGTCTGGCCCAATGCCGTGGTCGACGACGCGACCTTGCGCGTGCATCTGGCGGCGCTGCGCAAGGCGCTCGGCGATGGCCGCGATGGCCAGCGCTACATCACCACCATTCCCGGGCGTGGCTACGGCTTCCTGGCGCCGCTGGCGCACACGGGCCGGCCGGCGCCCGGTACGGCCGGCACCGAGCCGCGGCACAATCTGCCCGTCATGCTGACGCGCATGCTGGGGCGCGCCGAAGTGCTGCAGACGATGGCCAACCAGCTGCTGCAATTGCGCCTGCTGTGCATTGCCGGCCCGGGCGGCATCGGCAAGACCACCCTGGCCGTCGTCCTGGCCACGCGCGTGCTGCGCCGCTATGCCGACGGCGTGTGTTTTGTCGACCTGTCGCCGCTGGAAGATGGGCGCCTGGTGCCGCTGGCGCTGGCCACGGCGCTGGGCGTGGCCGTGGCGGCCGGCGACGCCATGCCGGTGCTGCTGGCCTACCTGCGCCCGCGCCACATGCTGATTGTGCTCGATAACTGCGAGCACGTGATCGGCGCGGCCGCCGCGCTGGCCGACGCCTTGCTCAAGGGTGCGCCACTGCTGCACGTGCTGGCCACCAGCCGCGAGCCGCTGCGCATCACCAGCGAGCAGTTGCAGCGCCTGCCCGCGCTGGAATTGCCGCCGGCCGATGCCGTGCCCGATGCGGCGGCAGTACGCCATTTCGCCGCGGTGCAGCTGTTTTGCGAACGCTGCGCGGCCGTCGACGATGCTTTCGTGCTGGCCGACGCCGACGTGCCCGTGGTGGTGGACATTTGCCGGCGGCTCGATGGCATCCCGCTGGCGCTGGAGCTGGCGGCCGGGCGCATCGGCCATTTCGGCTTGCACGAATTGCGCCGCCAGCTCGACGACCGTTTTCGTTTGCTCACGCGCGGCGCGCGCAACATGCCATTGCGCCATCAGACACTGCGCGCCACCCTGGACTGGAGCTACGGCCTGCTCGACGCGCAAGAGCGCCAGGTGCTGCAGGCGCTGAGCGTGTTCAGGAGCCGCTTCCGCCTCGAGTCGGCCAGCGCCGTGGCCGGCTGCGACGTGTTCGACACCTTGGCCGACCTGGCGGCCAAATCCCTCGTCAGCATCGAATTTTGCCGCCAGTACGTGTATTACCGGCTGCTCGACACCACGCGCGCCTATGCCGGCGCGCTGCTGTCGGCGGGCGGGGATGCGGGCGCCGTGCAGCTGCGCCACGCGCGCCATTGCCTGGGCCTGGCCCAACGCATCGCGGCCGACTGGGGCAGCATGCCGCCGGCCAGCTGGAGCGCGCGCTACGGCCGCCATGTCGACGACCTGCGCGCCGCCATCGACTGGGCTTTCGGCGAGGAGGGCGACGTGGCGCTGGGCGTGTCCCTGACCCTGGCCGCGCAAACCCTGTTCTACCAGCTGTCGCTGATGGACGAATACCGCGTGCGCGTCGGGCGGGCGCTCGAGCGCATGGCCGCGCGTGGGCTGGACGACCCGGACAGCGAGATGCGGCTGCATGCCTCGCAGGCGCACCTGCTGCTGCATACGCAGGGCATCACCGGCACCATGCTGCGCTCGTTCCAGCACGGTTATGCGCTGGCCATGCGTACGGACGATGGCAGCCGCCGCTGTGAGGCGATTTGCGGCATGTGGATCTGCTGCCTGAAGCTGGCCGATTTCCAGCGCACCGACACTTACGCCACCGAGCTTGCTGTGCTGTGCGACGCGCGCGGCGACACGCCGATGCGGCTGGTGCTGGCGCGCATGCGCTCCGTGGGCGAGTATGTGCAGGGACGCTACGCGCAGTCGGCGGCGCTGGCGCGCATGGTGCTCGCCCATCCCGAGGGCGCGCGGCAGCTCGGCTTCAATCATGCCTTGCTGGCCGATCAGCAGGTTTGCCTGCGCGGCACGCTGGCGCGCTGCCTGTGGATGCAGGGCCGTCCCGACGACGCCCTGGCGCTGGTGCGCGAGGCGGTGGCGGTGGGCTTCGAGCACAATGGCGTCACGCTGTGCGTGGCGCTGGCCGTCAATGCCATTCCCGTCGCCCTGTGGTGCGGGCAGCGGGAACTGGCGTATGCGTGGACTTGCCTGCTGTGCGAGCATGCGGCCCGCTATGGCTTGCTGTACTGGAGCGCCTGGGGCGCCGCCTACCAGCGCCTGCTCGATGGGGGCGAGGCGCTGGCGCAGTTCCCCTGGCCGGCGGTGCGCAGCTGGCCGATACAGGTCGATTTGATGGCCACCCTGCACGACGCGGCCGCCGATAGCCAGGCGCTGCGGCGTGCGCGCATGGGCATGGCGCCGTGGAGCGCGCCGGAAGTGCTGCGCCGCGACGCGCACCACCGCTGGCGGGCGCTGGCGCAAGACGATGCTGCCGGCCTGGAAGCGGTGCGGGTGCAGCTGGAAGAAGCGCTGCGGCTGGCCAGGGGCCAGCAGGCGGCCGGCTGGGAGCTGCGCTGCGCCACCAGCCTGGCGGCCGTGCTGCAGGCGCAAGGGCGCCGCGCCGCCGCGCATGCTGTGCTGGCCCCCGTCCATGCGGGCTACCGGCAGGGGCGCGACACGGCGGACGTGATGGCGGCAGCGGCTTTGCTGGCGCAGCTGGCTTGATGCTTATTCGTAGGCGCCCAGCCGGCGCTGTTCGTCCGAGGTAAAGCTGGCGTCGCGCAGCTGCTGCAGGGCTGCCGCATCCTGCGCGCCGCCGGGCAGGCTGGCCTTCTGTGCTTTGAGCGCTTGATAGGCGATGATGCGCTGCTGCCACTGCGATTCTTCGCGGTCCAGTTCCGCCAGGCGCGCGGCCGCTGCTGGCGTGAAGGTGCTGGCGCGCAGGCGGTACACTTCATTCTCGCCGCCGCCCTGCGCCCGCAAGGTCCTGACGGAGGCGTCCAGCTGCGCCACCCGCAGCGGCGCGTCGCGCGCGGCGCGCTGGGCGGGCGTCATTTTTTGATCGAGCGCCGCCAGTTGCGACTGGCGCTGCGCTTCATCGAGCGACGTGTCGCCGAGGATGGCCATGCGCGCCACGGCATCGTCGTCATACGCGTCGCTGGCGCCGAACAGGCCCGCGCTTTCCTCGGGCGTAAAGTAATTGCCGCGCAAGGCCCGCATGGCTTGCAGGCGCGCGCGCGCCGACAGGGCCGCATCGGCTTGCGCCGGCAAAGCCTGTTCCGCGCCGGTCAGCGCTTGCTTGTAGGCCAGGTATGCGCCCAGCAGGCGCCTGGCTTCGCGGGCGGGGACGGGCGCCAGGCGCCGGTCCAGTTCCGCCTCGATCTGGCTGCGGATGGCGGCCAGCGGCTTTTCACCGAGGCCCGCCAGGTAGTAGTCGAACAGGTGCGCCAGTTCCGCGTCGACCACCAGCTTGTCGCCGGTGGCCACCGTCACGTTGCCGTCGGGCCGCGTGCCTTCCATCGAGCGCACGAACGCGAACAGGTCCGGTTCCGCCTTTTCCGGCGGCGGGGCTGGCGCTTCGCCAGGGCGCAGCGCCAGGTACAAGGCCAGGGCCGCCAGACTGCCGCCGATGATCCATTTCGCGTGCATGCGCTTCTCCTTACAGTCCCAGGCCTTGCAGGCGGTTGGCCTGCTGGCGGAAGACGGTGACGGGGTTCGTTTCGAACAGGTTGACGATGCCGACGAACTGGTTGACTTCATCGAGATGGTTCATGGCGTAGTCGTCGCGGATCACTTTGCCCAGGTGGCTGGAGCAGCTGCTGACCAGACCATCGTTCTTGGCACCACCGAAGGCCAGGCTGATGGCGGCCAGCAGCGGGTCGCCCACGTCGAGCACGTTCGTGTACGGCTGCGCGCCGCTCCAGGAAAAATAGTGCACGCCCTGCACCTGGTACGCGCCTTCGCCGCAGGCGGAGGTGGGCACGCCTTGCGGATGGCGGCTATTGAAGGCGAGCGAACCGGCCGTGGACAGCGACGCCAGCGAGGCGCCCGCGTTCTGCGGCAAGCCCTTGTTACCCGACAAAATGCCGATCAGCGAGGCCAGCGCATTGCCCAGCGCGTTGCTGGTGTTGGGAATGGCGCCGCTGAGGATATCGGCCACCTTGGAGCCTTTGTTCACGCCGGCCACGCTGGTGACGGACGCCACCAGATCGGGGCGCACGGAAGCGACATAGCGGGCCGTGGGGCCGCCGTGGCTATGGCCGATCAAATTGACCTTGGCCGCCCCCGTGGCGGCGAGGATTTGCCGCACCTGCGACAGCAGCTGCTCGCCGCGCACTTCCGTGCTGTTGGCGGCCGACACGGTGGTCACATACACTTGTGCGCCGCCGCTGCGCAAGGCGTCGGAGACGCCATAAAAATAATCGACGGGACCGAGCTTGTCGAAGCCGAACAGGCCGTGCACGAGCACGATCGGGTACTTCGTCTGCGTGTAGCCGGCGGCGCTGGCGCTGCCGGGCAGGATGGCGAGGGTGAACAGCAGGGTGGATAGCAATTGCCAAAAGCGAGTCTTCATTTTGTCTCCGTTATTTGAATAATATGGAAATGTCGATGCTGTAGCGGTGAACCGTGCGCTCCTTGCATTCTCGATGCATTAAAAATAGCGAGCGCTCGGTTTTTTAAATGTAGCACCGCTCGATGTAAATTGCATTTGAATTGCATGATGCAGCGCAATAACTGTGGGTATTTGGCGTGGCTTATGCGCCCATTGCATAGTTGAAAAGTAAAATAGTTGTTTTCCTGAGCTATAATCGGCCCCGCATCAGCCGTCCCGCCGTCTTGCAGTGCCTTGCCCAGGCATTGCATGGATATCGCTCTTACACCGTTATTTGGGAATGCACTTGTCGACCCATTTTAATTTTGAACAGTTTCAGCAGATGACGCCTTTAAATGGCGAAAACATCTGGGAATATATTCTTGACCGCCACGCGGAACGTATCGGCGTCAAGCGCCGCAAGCCGGCGCTGGAAAATCTTGAACGCATCTTCGTCGCCACCTTTCGCCTGGCCAATGACGTGGGTTTTCGCGCCATGAGCTTGCGCGACCTGTGCCGCGAGACGGGGCTGTCGATGGGCGGCCTGTATGGCTACATCACCAGCAAGGATCAACTGGCCGAAATGATCGAGGACGTGGTGCGCCACGCCACGCAAGCCTTGCCGCTGCTGTTCGTCGACGTGAAGTCGCCGCTGGACCGTCTCGAAGCGATGATACGCTCGTCGATCTACCTGTCCGAAGTGCTGCAGCCGTGGTTTTATTTTGTCTTCATGGATTCGCGCGTGCTGCAGGTCGAGCAGCGCAGCATGGCGAAGAATTCGGAACTGTATGTGCAGACCCTGATCGCCGCCACCATCGCCGAAATCGAACCGAAGCCGCAGGGCGATCCGACCTTGCTGGCCGCGCACTGCCTGGCCCTGTTCCAGGACTGGTACGTGAAACGCTGGAAGTACCGCGCGGCGAAGGTCAATGTCGACGATTTCGCCGACAGCGTCGTCAGTACGGCGCGCGGGTATTTGAGCATGGTCAAGGCGCCGGAAGTAGGTCGGATTAGCGAAGCGTAATCCGACAAGAGCCGACTGCGGCTTGTCGGGTTACGTCGTTCCTCCTGACCCGACCTACGGTCCATCAGTTCGTGGTTTCTACCGGCACCGTCTCCGGCACGGCTGCCGGATCCGTCGGCGTCTCCGCGTCCATATCCAGCGTCCTGATCCCGTTCATGTCGATGAATTCATCGTACAGCCACTCGCCGTCGACCTGGCTCAGGCCCTCCGGCACGGCGCGCGTGATTTGCGGGCGCGTCGACAGGGCCGTGCGCATGTAGTCGATCCAGATCGGCATGGCCAGGGTGGCGCCGAATTCGCGTCCGCCCAGGGACTTGGGCTCGTCATAGCCCATCCACGCCACCGCCACGATGCCGCCGCTGTAGCCGGCGAACCAGCCGTCGACGGCGTCGCTGGTGGTGCCCGTCTTGCCGGCGATGTCAGTCCGGCCCAGTTTTTTCGTTGCCGCCGCGCCCGTGCCCGTGCGCGTCACTTCGCGCAGCATGCTGTCCATCACGAAGGCGTTGCGCGGGTCCAGCGCCAGGGTCTTGTCGTCGTTCGGCGCGGGCGGCTTGGTCTGCATCAGGATGGCGCCCTTGGCGTCGACGATGCGGTCGATCAGGTACGGTTCCACCTGGTGGCCGCCATTGGCGAACAGGGCGTAGGCGCCCGCCATCTGCACGGGCGTGACGGAACCCGTGCCCAGCGCCATGGTCAGATTGTTCGGCTGGCGGGCCGGGTCGAAGCCGAATTTTTCCATGAAGTCGTGCGTGTACGACACGCCCAGCGCGCGCAGGATGCGCACCGAGGCCACGTTCTTCGATTGCGCCAGCGCATAGTGCATGGTAATCGGACCGTCGAACTTGAAGTCGTCGTTCTGCGGCGCCCACACCTTGCCGCCCGCCTGCATTTCCAAAGGCACGTCATTGATCAGGGTGGCCGGCGAAAAGCCTTTTTCCAGCGCCGCCGAATACACGAACGGTTTCATGGCCGAACCGGGCTGGCGCCACGCTTGCGTGACGTGGTTGAACTTTTGCAGGTTGTAATCGAAGCCGCCCACCATGGCGTGGTAGGCGCCCGTGTCCGCGTCGAGCGATACGAAGGCGGCGGCCACCAGCGGCACTTGCGTGATGGCCCAGTTGTCCTTGCCATCTTTGGTGATGCGGATTACGGCGCCCGGACGCAGCTTGATGCCGGCGCTCGCTTTGGCGGACAGCGCAGGGGCGGCGAAGCGCAAGCCGTCGCCCGTGATGGTCTTGGCGTCGCCGTCGCCCGTATCGGCCACCACCTTGCCGCTGGCCACGTCCGTGACGACGGCGGCGATCAGGCCGTCGCTGTCCGGGCGTTTTTGCAGCGCCGCGTCGATGGCGTCGTCGCGCTGCTCCGGGTCGGCTGGCATATCGATGAAGGTTTCCGGGCCGCGGTAGCCGTGGCGCTGGTCGTAGGCGATGACGTTGCGGCGCGTCGACGCATAGGCCGCATCCTGATCCGCTTTCAGGATCGTCGTGTAGACGCTGATGCCCTTGGTGTAGCTGTCTTCCTTGAACTGCGCGTAGACGGCCTGGCGCGCCAGTTCTGCCACGTATTCGGCGTGCGTGTCGAAGCCCTGCTTGCCGCGGCTATTGATATGCAGCGGCTGCGCCAGCGCCTGCTGATACTGGCCTTCGCTGATGTAATCGAGTTCGCGCATGCGTTTCAAGACCAGCCGCTGGCGCGCGTGCGCTTTTTTCGGATTGCTGATCGGGTTGTGGCGCGACGGGTTTTGCGGCAGGCCAGCCAGCATGGCCATTTCCGCGATCGACAGTTCATTGAGCGGTTTGCCGAAGTAGGTCTGCGCCGCGCTGCCGAAGCCGAACGAGCGCTGGCCCAGGTACATCTGGTTCATGTACAGCTCGAGAATCTGGTCTTTCGACAGGGCCGACTCGATTTTCAGGGCCAGCATGATTTCATTGAGCTTGCGCGAGGCGACTTTTTCGCGCGTCAGGAAGAAATTGCGCGCCACCTGCATGGTGATGGTGGAGCCGCCGCCGTGGCCGAAGCCGTGGCGCAGGTTCGACAGCACGGCGCCGCCGGCGCGCACGAAGTCGATGCCGTGGTGTTCGTAGAAGCGGCCATCCTCGATGGCCAGCAGGGCCTTCTTCATCATTTCCGGCACTTGCGCAATCGGCACGAAGTCGCGGTGTTCTTCGCCGAATTCGCCGATCAGCACATTGTCGGCCGTGTACACGCGCAGCGGTATCTTCGGCTGGTAATCGGTGATGACGCCCAGTTCGGGCAGGCGGGGGCGCACGTACAGGAACAGGTAGGCGGCCAGCAGCAGGCCAGCGGCCAGGGCGGCGCAGCCGGCGATGATGATAGCGCGCACGGTGGCGCGGCGGGAAGGCCAGGGGAATCCGGTTCGTTTGGCAGTCAAGGCAGTCTCACGTGAGCGTGCAAGGCACGGTGGCAGCGATTATAGACCAATGCGCCAGCCGTTCCGGAGCGGGCGGGGCGGCGGAGCAAGGCGCAAAAAACCTTTTCATCGAAACGCGGCTGTGCGATAGTCTCGGCTTCAAGCAAATAGCCCGGGCATCGATCCGGGCTGTTTATTTTAAAAGATTAAGGATTGATTTATGGCAAAAGATGCAATGCCGAGCGCCGTGAAGCCGTATATTCCGGCCGATGCGAAACTGCCCGAGATGACCTTCCGCGCGCTATTCATGGGCGTCATCCTGGGGATGGTCTTTGGCGCCTCCTCGCTCTACCTGGTGCTGAAAGTGGGCCTGACCGTCAGCGCGTCGATCCCCGTCGCCGTGATCGCCATCACCCTGTTCGGCCTGGCCAAGAAGGTGGGTGGCAAGGATTCGTCGATCCTGGAAAACAGCATCACGCAAACGGCCGGTTCGGCCGGCGAATCGCTGGCCTTCGGCCTGGGCGTGACCATGCCCGCCATTTTGATCCTCGGCTTCGACCTGGAAATCTCGCGGGTCATGCTGGTCGGTGTCCTCGGCGGCTTGCTGGGCATTTTGATGATGATCCCCATGCGCCGCACCATGATCGTCGATCAGCACAAGGAACTCAAATTCCCCGAAGGCACGGCGTGCGCCGAAGTGCTCAAGGCGGCCGCCACGGAAGAATCGCGCATCGCCGCCGGCGAAAGCATCGAGAAGGATTCGGCTGCCGCGCTGGACGCCAAGCGCCGCGCCAAGATCATCTTCGGCGGTTTCGCCGTCGGCTTGTTGTACAAGGTATTCAATATCTCGTTCAAGGGCTGGAAGGATACGCCGGGCGTGGAATTTGCCGCGCCGCTGAAGGGCGGCTCCATCGGCGCCGAGATTTCCCCTGAATTGCTGGGCGTGGGTTACATCATCGGCCCGCGCATCGCCGCCACCATGGCGGCCGGCGGCGTGCTGTCCTACCTGCTGCTGATCCCGATGATCAAGTTCTTCGGCGACAGCCTGACCACCGTGCTTTCGCCGGGCACCAAGTTGATCAGCGAAATGGGTGCGGACGACGTGCGCAGCGCCTATGTGCTGTACATCGGCGCGGGCGCCGTGGCCGCCGGCGGCCTGATTTCGCTCGTGCGCGCCATGCCCATGATCTGGCGCAGCCTGTCGGCCGGCCTGAAAGGCATCGGCAAGGGCGTCAAGAGCAATTCGACCTTGCGCACGGACCAGGACATCCCCCTGAAATGGGTCGTCATCGGCTGCCTGTCCATCATCGCCGTGATCACCTTCGCCACGCCGCTGCACATGAACTTCCTCGGCGCGCTGCTGATCCTCGTCTTCGGCTTCCTGTTCGCCACCGTCTCGTCGCGCCTGACGGGCGAAATCGGTTCGTCGTCGAACCCGATCTCCGGCATGGCCGTGGCCACCTTGCTGTTTACCTGCCTGATCTTCCTGATCATGGGCTGGACGGGCGGGCGTTACTATGTGACGGCCCTGTCGGTGGGCGCCATCGTCTGCATCGCCGCCAGCAATGCGGGCACCACCTCGCAAGACTTGAAAACCGGCTACCTGGTGGGCGCCACGCCGCGCCTGCAGCAGTATGCGATTTTGGCGGGTGCGCTGTCGTCCGCGCTGATCCTCGGCCCGATTTTGCTGAAACTGAACGAAGCGAGCACCGTCTACGTGCCGGCCGCCCAAGTGGCGCCCGGCCTGACGGTCGACGCGTCGAAGCTGACGGTGACGGGCGAGCTGCATGGCCCGCAAGCCGATACCGACCACAATACGTATAAGGTCTGGCAAAAGACGGATACCCTCGGCGGCCCGGCCGGCAAGTATTT
>RCUK01000317.1_pt1 | contig 49961 bp, 46 predicted proteins | sample 2166381 | NCBI WGS metagenome assembly RCUK01 (sample SAMN09932809, study PRJNA488358) | compost metagenome | isolation source: compost soil in an enriched community | place: Germany: Experimental Botanical Garden | reverse complement strand
GAAATGGAAACGATAAAGTAATTGGCTTCCTTGTCGGCCAAATTATGAAGAAGTCTCAAGGTAAAGCAAATCCAGCATTAGCACAGAAACTTATACGCGAAAGGTTATAAATTTATGGAAGCATGGCCCCGGCTCGAACCTGATGAAGAAATCAAAGTTGGCTGGAGGACGCTTGTGCGAAAAACGTTCGAGCAGCCAGACGGACGCCCTGCTGAATATGTAACCAAAGATGCAATAGGGAAAGTTGCGGTTGCAATCGTCGCCCTAACCCAAGACAATCAAGTAATAATTGCCGAGCAGTTTCGACCAGGCCCTGAGAGAGTACTTCAGGAGCTTCCTGGTGGCGGTGCCGAAGAGGGTGAAGACTATCAGGCGGCTGTACTCCGCGAGCTTCATGAAGAGACCGGGTATGTCAGTGACGATGTATCGTATCTTGGAAAAGTATATAAGGATGCATATACAAATACTTCTTGGCACTATTATCTTGCGAAAAATAGCCATCAAGCACATGATCAAAAGTTAGATGATGGAGAATTTGTAAACGTGAAATTGATCTCGATTGATCAGTTGTTTGAAAATGCACGTTCGGCAAAGATGACCGATACCGAAGCAGTATTCTTGGCCTATGATGAACTGAAATCACTAATGCAAAGGAGGTAGTTTATGAAACAACCCACTAAGGCAATAATATGTGCAGCAGGACTTGGAACACGATTCTTGCCGCAGACAAAAGCGATGCCAAAAGAAATGCTGCCGATCATCGATCGTCCAGTTATACAATTGATTGTCGAAGAGGCGGTTGCGGCAGGTGTTACAGATATCATTATTGTCACAGGTAGTACTAAGCGCGCTATTGAAGATCACTTTGATCGTAGCGATGAGCTGGAGAGGGATCTTCGAGAAAAGGGCAAGGATGACAAAGCTGATGAGATACAAGCCATTGCTCATCTTGCTAACTTTGTTTACGTACGCCAAAAAGGTAGCCCAAAGGGTAATGCCCGTCCTATATTAAATGCCCAGCACTTGATTGACGACGACGAGCCATTTTTTGTATTTTTCGCAGATGATTTTTTCCGTAGTGAAGTGCCTCGTGCGGTACAGCTGCGGCAGGCTTATGAAAAGACGGGTAAGTCGGTAATTTCGCTCATAGAGGTGGAGAAGAAGGATGCCGATAAGTACGGGATGGCAGCTATTAGTGATAAAGTAGGTGACTATACTTTCAAGTTGTCCGAGCTTATCGAGAAGCCGGGTGAGGCGAATACTCCAAGTAACTTCGCTTCAGTCGGTGGCTATCTACTCACCCCGGACATTTTACCTATTATTGCTAAGGAAATTCCGGGTAATGGTGGTGAGATTACGTTAGCTGATAGCATTAATGAATTAGCCCATACTGATGCTGTGTATGGCCAGTTTATCCAAGGTGTCTGGCATGATACGGGCGATCAGTTAAAGTACCTTAAAGCAGTCGTTGATATTGCTCTTGAGAGCGATGAATATGGTGATGACTTTGCGCATTATCTGAGAAATCGATTATAATAAAGGTACGACTAACAACATAAGGAGGTAGTTATGGGTTGGATAGCATGGATCGTATTAGGTGCACTTGCTGGATGGATTGCTAAAGCGATCATGAAAGAAGAAGGCGGATTACTTAAGAACATCATCGTTGGTATCGTAGGCGCCCTCCTTGGTGGTTTCCTTTTCGGGCTACTCGGTGGTGAAGGAGTGGATGACTTTAGTATTTATAGTCTATTTGTCGCAGTAATTGGTGCGATAGTCCTCATCTTCCTTTTGCGTCTTGCAACTGGCAGGAGGGCCTAGCTTATGAGTGGTGCAGCTGAAATTCTCGTCGTTGTTCTGTCTATCGTACTAGCCATCTTTCTGATACTCGCAATTGTTCTTGTTGCACTGCTCATTAAGGTAACGAGACAGATCAAGAAGGTGGCGGAGACCGCTGGCCGAACGGCAAATAGCGTTGAGTCGGCAATTGCAGGGTTTGCTAAGGTGACATCCTCGGCATTCATTATGAAGCTCATTACTAAACAGTTTAATAAGTTTAAGAATCGAAAATAAGGAGAATATACTATGTCACAAAATAGATTTGCCCTAGGTGCACTTATCGGTATCGCTGCAGGTGTAGTTGCGGGAATATTGACAGCTCCAAAAAGCGGTAAAGAAACTCGTGCCGACTTGAAGCTAAAGGCGCATGAGCTTCGTGACCAAGCGACTGATGCGACCGATACTGCTAAGACAAAGGCGATTGATACTGCCGAAGACGTTAAGGCAAAAGCCGAGGATCTTCGCGAGCGTACTGAACACGCAATAGAGGGTGCTAAAAAAGGCTTCCGAGACAATCGATAGAGTGTTTGCGTAAATATGGTCATCATGGCACACTGAGATAAACAGTGTGCCATTTAATTAAAGGGGTATAGTATGAGCAACAGTAAGAAGAATATCGTAAAAAAGGTTACTGATAAAGTTAAAGATGACAACGAACGAGGGGCTCGTCATGAACTGATAGAAGAGTTGTTCTATGATCTTCATCGGAGCCGACGGCAAGTCTACTGGATGAACTTTATTCGCGGTCTCTTTTTCGGCTTCGGTAGCGTACTTGGCGGTACGATTCTTGTAGCTATAGCGATATGGATCATGGGCCAGTTTGTTGATTGGCCAGGCATTGGTGACTTCTTTGAGCAGTCCCGAAACACTTTAGAGACACGAACGCGCTAATTTTACTACAATTTACTAAAGACAAGGTAGCTATATCAAAGGTATACTATAAGCACACATGGGGGTTGAACCAACAGCTATCACTGAGCCTCTTGCTCAGCTTCAGGCGTCTGATTATGTGCATTTGCACAATCATACGCACCACAGTCTACTCGATGGCCTGACAAAGGTGAATGAGCTTGTTGAGCATGTCAAGGCACTCGGCATGGAGGCCGTCGCTATGACCGACCACGGTACAATGTCTGGGACCGTCGAGTTTTATAAAGCAGCCAAGGAAGCGGGTATAAAGCCTATTATTGGGCTCGAGGCCTATGTTGCGGCTCGCTCCCGTCATGATCGAGATCCGCAGAAGGATAAGGCGCGTTATCACCTTATCTTGCTTGCAATGAATGAAACTGGCTATAAGAACCTAATGATGCTTACCTCAAAAGCTAATCTTGAGGGTATGTATTACAAGCCTCGTATTGATCATGAGCTCCTTGAGCAATATAACGAAGGTATCATAGCCCTTAGTGCCTGTGCGAGTGGCGAAATCGGTGAACAACTTCGATCTGATAACTACGAAGAGGCAAAAAAGATCGCAACGTGGTATAAATCTATTTTTGGTGATCGTTATTACTTTGAGCTGCAGGATCATGGTCATCCAGATTGCCCAAGTAAATGGGACGTCCAGGTGGGTATTAACAAGCACCTTGAGCGTCTCGCCGCTGAATTAGACATTCCATGTGTTGTGACGAGTGACGGGCATTACCTCTCTCATGACGACCAGGATGCCCACGAAATTCTACTCTGCGTTGGAACCGGTGCATTTTTGTCAGACGAGAAGCGTATGAGCCTGAAAGACTTTGAGCTCCACGTAACGGATCCAAATGAAATTATCGGGCGCTGGAATAAGACCAATCCCGTAGCTGTCGCCAATACTCGTGCTATTGCTGATCGCTGTAATGTCGAACTTGATCTTGGCGGTATCTTGATCCCGACTTTCCCGGTACCTGAGGGTGAAACGGAAAAGACTTACCTTGATCTTCTGGTCTACCAAGGCCTGGCTGCTCGCTACTGCGACATTGAGCTGGAGCAGGCATCGAAGATGGGCGTTGATGAAATTCGTCCAATATTGAGCGACACTGTTCGAGACCGTCTCGATATGGAGCTTGGCGTGCTGGATAAAATGGGCTACAACGGATATTTCTTAATCGTCCAGGACTTTATTAACTGGGGTAAGTCTCAGGGTATTATTTTCGGTCCAGGTCGTGGTAGTGCGGCAGGTTCTATTATTGCCTACGCACTTCGTATTACCGACTTAGACCCACTGAAGTATGATCTTCTGTTTGAGCGTTTTTTGAATCCTGATCGTATTTCGATGCCAGATATCGACATTGATATTCAAGATACGCGTCGCAACGAAGTAATTGAATATTGTTCGAAGAAATACGGCAGTGAGCGTGTGGCGAACATCGTAACCTTTGGTAAGATGGCAGCGCGTGCGGCCGTGCGCGACGTAGCGCGCGTGCTGCAGGTACCGTATGCCGAAGCAGACCGCTTGTCGAAGATGATTCCGCCGCCAGTTCAGGGTCGTCATATTCCCCTAAAAAAGAGTATTGTCGAAGATCCTGATCTTAAGAAAGAGTACGAGACCAATCCAACGGCCAAGCAGGTCTTTGACTATGCGGTTCGTCTCGAAGGAACGATTCGTTCTCATGGTGTGCACGCGGCCGGTGTTGTGATTGCACCTGATGACATTGTTAAGTATGCCCCGCTAGAAATGGCTCAAAAGGGCGTTGTGTCAACACAGTATCCAATGGGTCCAGTCGAGGAACTCGGTCTGCTAAAAATGGACTTCTTGGGTCTATCAAACCTAACGACGATTAATAATGCACTCCGTATTATCAAGAAGGTGTATAAAGACGAGATCGATCTTGCCAAGATTCCGCTCGACGACGCCAAGGCGTACGAGTTATTGCAGCGCGGCGACACGACGGGCGTCTTCCAGTTAGAGTCGGCGGGCATGAAACGCTACCTGCGCGAACTGAAGCCAACTGTTTTTGAAGACATTATTGCCATGGTGGCTCTATATCGTCCGGGTCCGATGCAGTTTATTGATAGCTTCATTAAGCGTAAACATGGCCAGGAAGAAATTACCTACCTCCACAAGGGGATGGAGCCTGCGCTTAGTAGTACGTATGGCATCCTCGTCTATCAGGAGCAGTTTATGCAGATTTCTAAGGATTGGTGTGGATTTACCGGTGGACAGGCTGATACGCTTCGTAAGGCGGTAGGTAAGAAGAATATCGACCTAATGCGTAAAGTGAAAGTTGACTTTGTTGATGGCGCAGTGAAGCATAGCGGCGCTGATCCGAAGATTGCAGAGAAGTTCTGGGACCAACTCGAAGAATTTGCGAATTACTGTTTCAATAAGTCACATGCTGCATGCTATGGGCTAATCTCCTATTGGACAGCATATCTAAAAGCACATTATCCTGATGCGTTTATGGCCGCATTGATGACCAGTGACCAAGACGATATTGATCGTTTGGCAATTGAAATTACCGAGTGTAAGCATATGGGTATTACCGTGTTATCACCGGATGTTAATGAATCATTTGTTGAGTTTGCAATTGTGCCGAATGAAAATCAAATTCGTTTTGGAATGGCAGCCATCAAGGGCGTTGGCGTTGGCGCTGTCGAGGAGATTCTTCGCGCCCGTGAAGACGGTAAGTTTAGTGGTATTGAAGATTTTGCCAAGCGAGTATCAACGAGCAAGTTTAATAAAAAAGCCTGGGATTCGTTGATTAAATCTGGTGGATTTGATGCCATGGGCGATCGATCAGACCTACTCTATAATCTTGAGACCGTTCAGGCATTTGCGAGTAAAGTGCAAAAAGAAGCACTGAGTGGCCAGACTGATCTTTTCGGCAGCCTCGTCGATGCAGTCAGCATTCAGCCAACTGTCACACTACAAACCGCTCCTGCGAAACACACCGATAAGGAACGACTAACATGGGAGCGTGAACTGCTCGGTCTGTATATTAGTGCTCATCCTCTTGATAATTACGACGCATATTTTGAGGAGCAGACAATTCCGCTCGTCCGCATGACACCGGATGTCGACGGTAAAAAAGCAACAATTGGTGGATTAATTAATACGGTGCGCAGTATTATTACGAAATCTGGTACTAAGATGGCCTTTGTGGGGATTGAGGATAAAACAGGTGAGGGTGAAGTAATTGTCTTTCCGAATCTATACGAACAAGTTGGCGCTAAATTAGTGCAAGATGCTGTCATTCGCGTTACTGGCAAGATGAGTGCACGGGACCGGGATGGTAATCTTGGCACGGATGCAAAAATGATTGCCGATGAGATCGTAGAAGTAACCGATCAAGAGCTGCGAGAGTACGAGTCAACGGGCCGTAAGATGGAGGCGCCCAAGATGAGCGCCAAGGTTAAGGCGATGCGCGTTGCTGAGTATAAAGCAAAGAAGAATGGGGGCGAAGTGAGCATGCCAGCCAGTACTATGCCTGCCGACAAGACGGTTGCTGAAAAGCCACGGCCTATTATGGATATTCCTGCTGTAAAGAAATTATTTGTTCATATTAAAAATACTGATGATCATGATGCGCTTTTAGGTTTAAAGCAGACGTGCAGCGAATATCCGGGTAAGACCGATATCGTCTTGGTTCTTGGGGCTGATAAGAAGTCTGCAATTAAGCTGCCATTTGGCGTTGACGGTAGCGACAATCTTGTTAGCGCGCTCGTTAAACAGCTTGGTGAAGACTGCGTCATCCTGAAGTAGATATTGACAAAAATAGATAAAAGTGTTATTTTAAGTACGTCATCAGTACACAAACGAGAGGAATGCTGATGTTGGACGGAAAAGGCATGAACACGAGTCCCCATTTTGTGCTAACGCCCGAAATGCGTGCACTATTTGAGGAGTTTGATAGCTCCAAACTCACGGAGGTTGACCTCAAAGAACTATCCGCAGGAACAAAAGTGAGCATTCTCACTGCGTCCTGGTCAGTCTACGAGGTCACGCTTGAAGGCAGCTCGTTCTTTGTTAATCCCATGTTCAGTCGGGTACTCGATGTGGCCTTGGCCTTCGACCTGCGCGATGAACACGAGTGCAAAGTTGTACTCGGAGAACCTTGGGATGTCCCGGATCTCATGGTGACCAACAAGGTCACTGGTATCCTCGTTCACTAGGCTCTGTAGCTACCGGCGCAGACAATGCGCCGGTAGCACGAGCCTATATCCTCTCAATTAGTTCCGTAGATGCGTATCTATGCTGACGAGCTCAAAAGAGCGAAAACTAATTAACGGCGAGCGCGTAAAGAGCAATGCCGGCTGCGACGCTGACGTTAAACGATTCTTTCTTGCCAACCATCGGAATTTCAATCAGGTCATCACAGAGCTTTCGCATGTCGGCTGTAATACCTTCGACTTCTTCGCCGAGGAGCAGTGCAATCTTATCGGGTCTCTTATAATTTTGAAGCATAACCGATCGAGTGTCTTGTTCGAGTCCTACGATTCGGTATCCGGCACTCCTAAGAGAAGCGATGTCGGGAGATTCCTGGTATTCAAATGGAACGATCGCTTCGGCGCCAAGGGCTGTTTTATGGATTTGGTCCGTAAGCTTTCGAGAAATATGAGGGAGCCTACTATCATGATCGAGCGTCGGATAGGGTGAGTAGCCACTCAAGATGATTTTCGTTACGCCGAATCCTTCGCTAGTTCGAAAAATCGCTCCGACATTATGGGTCGAGCGAATATTGTGGGCAATAACGATAAGTTCTGACATTACATTCAATTGTACCACTATAAAATACATAAGCTTTTTGCTATAGTCATAGGTAATGGACGAAGATAAAATTCAGCAACGCCGTCGTGATCAAGACGAGAAGGCTACCCAAGAGCGAGCGGCGATTCTCGGCTTACAGTATCTAGATACGCGCGAGCTTGAATCGACATTGCCACTTGCACAAGGCGTGTTAGACATACAAGACATGTACAAGGGTCGCTTAGTTCCTCTTGTCACCGGTAGTGAATCCGAGCCATTTCGCTTCGGTGTTACCAGCCAAACTCCGCAGTCCCTTATTCATCAGACTGAGCGGCAGTATCACGACACCGGTAGGAACATTCAGTTTCTATTAATTAGCCAGAGCGCCTTCAAAGCATTTATGAATCGTTTTGATCCACCCAAAGAGGTGATTTACGATGATATCCAGATCGCAAAAGAGGGTGATAGCGAAACAATTACTCAGGTCAGTAAGACGCTGAATTCAGTTGGCAGCGACAGAGTGTTCGAGTATCTTATTGATCAAGCCGACCGCTTAAATGCAAGTGACATCCATATTGAAAATCAGCGCACGCACATACGCATACGTATGCGTATTGATGGTGCCTTGCACGCAGTTGCGGATCTTGACCGTGACCGTTACCGTGTCATCATGGGGGCGCTTGCTTCACGTGCTAATTTAAGCTCGGCTGCAAATGAGCCTCAGTCTGGACACATGCAGCAGGAAATCACTCGTGATGGCGCAACGCATATCCTTAATTTGCGTATAGAGACGGTGCCGACGATGTTCGGACAGGATGCTGTTATGCGTCTATTTAACTTTGACGAAAGTCTCCTGCAACTCGACTTACTGGGAATTGGCGCCGCGGAGCGTCATGAGATTGATGAAATCATTGGCCATCCTCGTGGCATGGTATTGATGGTTGGTCCAACGGGAAGCGGTAAGTCAACAACACTCTATAGTATGATCAATGCGCTGAATACTACTGATCGAAAAATTATCACCCTCGAGGATCCGGTTGAATATGGCATCAATGGCATAACGCAGATCCCGATTGATACCACGGGCGGCTCAAGCTTTGCTGATGGGCTTCGTGCGGTCCTTCGTCTCGATCCTGACGTTGTGATGATAGGCGAAATTCGCGATACAGATACGGCAAAAACAGCTATTCAGGCGTCCATTACTGGCCATCTTGTGCTTTCAACTTTCCATGCCAATTCAACAAGCGCTGCATTTAGTCGTATGATTGATTTGATTGGTGTTAATCCAATCTTCAGTTCGGCAATTCGACTTGTCATAGCGCAGCGTCTTGTGCGCCGTCTTCATGACGCAACGAAGGAAGAATATGAACCTGATGAGGCGACGCGCCAATGGGTGCGAGAGTGTCTCAAGGACCTACCTGATCATATTGAACGACCGAATCTTGATACATTCAAGCTGTGGCGACCAAAACCTAGTGATGATGCACCGTTTGGCTATAAAGGACGAGTGGTTATTATGGAGCAGATGGTTGTCGGAGAGAATATCCAGAAGTTCCTACGTGGTGATGTTCAAGATGTACATACCGAGATCATCGAACGTCAGGCGCGCCAAGACGGCATGGTGACGTTAATTGAGGCAGGTGTACTTGCCGCGCTGCGTGGCGAAACTACCCTTGATGAGATTAACAGGGTAATTTAGTATCAAAGACCTTTAAAAACACACGGAACTATGCTATAGTGTGTAATTGATTGTATTTATAAACGAGTAAAGCGAGACAACAATGAGTTTTGAACTAATTAAGCAAGTCAACGAAGCCCAGAAAAAAGCTGGTGTTGTTGATGCACGCAGTGGCGACACTGTTCGTGTTCACCAAAAAATTAAAGAAGGCAATAAAGAGCGTGTTCAGATTTTCGAAGGCGTTGTTATTCGTACTGATAACAAGAAGTCTCACACTTCACGCATCACTGTTCGTAAAATTGCTAGCGGTGTTGGTGTTGAGAAGAGCTTCCTTCTTCACAGCCCACTTGTTGAAAAGGTAGAAATTACTCGTCGTGCGAAAGTTCGCCGCAACTACCTTTCATTCCTACGCAATCGTAGCGGTAAGAGCGCTCGTCTTGTTGCTAAGAACTTTGACCGTGAAGGTGTAAACACTGTCGCGGAAGCTCCTGTTGCTGAGGCTCCAAAAGCCGAAGAGACAGCTGAAGCAAAATAATATCACTCGATATTATCAAACACCCGATGAGAATCGGGTGTTTTTTATTGTTACAATAGAACTATGATACTTGGAATTGATGAAGTTGGCCGTGGGCCGTGGGCTGGGCCTTTGGTGATTGGCGCTGTTGTACTTGGGGATATTCCTATTGAAGGTTTAACTGATAGCAAGAAGCTTTCGAAGAAGAGGCGTGAAGAACTCGATATAGTTATTCGTCGCGAGGCCGTAGGTCTTGGGCTTGGCTGGGTAAGTGCTACTGAGATTGATCAAATAGGATTATCCGAAGCCTTGAGGCTTGCGACAAGGCGAGCGGTTGAGCAAGTATCCGTACCGTACCACGAGATCGTCATCGATGGCACAATCAACTTTCTGAGTAATACAAGCAAAGGTAGTTATGTGACCACACTAAAGAAGGCAGACTTATTGGTGCCAAGCGTATCAGCCGCCTCGATTATTGCAAAAGTAGCCAGGGATAATTATATGAGTAGCCAGGATGAGATATATCCAGGCTACCAGTTCGCCGCACACTCGGGTTATGGCACGGCGATGCATAGAAGTGCAATTGACACTCTAGGTGTCACACCGCTGCACCGATTAAGTTTCGCTCCGCTAGCAAAATATAAGCTATAGATCTGACCTAGCGGTTTGGTCGAGTCTTAGAGACTCGCAAGCGCGTCACGAACAGCCTGGCTGTCTCGTTCGATTAGGCTAACGCGTCCTTCGATTTCAACAATACCAATAGCGATTACGCGTGTAAGCGCCGGAACGGTACTAAGAGGAGTGAAGAAGGCACGGTATTCTTCTAGCTGGGCTTTGGTGCTAAGTACGCCGGCGCTGTAGCGAGGATAATCATCGTAGCTCTTATCTCCGGCAAACGTCTGTTCGATCCATGTCCAATTATCCCGTAGCCATTGCCATGTAAGCGATCGTCCATCGCGGTTACGCAGCAGCCATACAAACCAGCGTCCAGTATCCTGTGAGCGTATCGTCGAATTGTCTGTGAGTGTTGAAAGGAGCTGCTTAATGGCGTCAGTATCCTTTGTTGACGTTACGCCGCATGCAATATCTTGCTGGAGCTCAGCAGACGAGCTAGCGCGGTACTGGTCAAGTAGCGTAGTTATGGTCGTCATGTCTTTACCGTGACGGACTGCGGCACTGATTATGAGACCTCGCAATTCAGGATCAAGCTCGTTAAGCGGGGTACGAGTATATGTATCGAGTGCGGTTGCAATTGCATCGGCATCTTCGCCGTAGATCATCAGACCGATGATATTTGCTCGAAGCTTAGTGTCTTGTTCAGCTTCGCCTGGCTGAGGTGACCAACCGAGTCGGGTGTATTCTCTTCGTGCGAGGTCGGCAGCAAATGTGCGTAACTGTTTTTCGGCTACTTCATCTGTCTCGACAAATTTCTTTAGTTCGCTAATTGCGATACTGATAATGTCCCATACGGCTTCGGTTTGCTCATCCTTGTATGCATCGAGGAGTGGCAGAAGAGTCGCACTGCTTATGACGCCGCCACGGGCAAGGAGGGTCTGCTCATGAAGAAGCTGGAGGCGATCTAGTGGAGAGAGCTTTCCTTCTCGAACTTCATTAATGAGCTGAGCAAGTAGCTCGTCGCTGTAGTGCGTGATGAAATGGGCTGTATCGCCAGCATTGAAGCGGAGTGGTGTTTCGTGATGACGTGTTACTGCTTCGGTCTTTGTAGAGAGTAGCTCTGGCATTTCCGAGCACGGTGACTCGAGTGGAATCGGCCATAGTTTATCGGATGGTTGATGTGGGCCGGTAAAGAATTGTTGCTGAGATAAGGTAATTTGTTCACCCTGCTTAGAGACGCTAAGGACTGGATAGCCTGATTGTGAAATCCATGTGTTCATAAAAGTTGTTATGTCCTTGCCGCTAGCCTCGCCAAGCGCACTCCAGAGATCGTCGCCAACAGTATTACTATAGGCATGTGACTTGAAGTAAGTTTTTAGGCCAGCCTGGAAGGCCTCGTGACCGATATATTGTTGGAGCATTCTAAGTAGACGCGCTCCCTTTGCGTAGACGATCGCACCATCAAATAAGGTGCTGATCTCGTCAGGGTGGTTTACGTCAACCTGAACCGCCTGGACACCATCGATGCTATCGCGGCGTAGCGCGGCAATACTTTCCATAGTGGCAAAATCAAGCCATACGTTCCATTCAGGATGAAGCGCGTCGATCGCGATATACTCCATGAGAGTGGCAAAACTTTCGTTGAGCCAGAGATTATTCCACCACTGCATAGTAACAAGGTTGCCGAACCATTGATGTGACAGCTCGTGTGCGATAACCGTAGCGATGTAGTGCTTGCTAGCAATGCTGGTTGTAGCAGGATCGGCAAGAAGTGCAATTTCACGGTAGGTAATTAGGCCCCAATTTTCCATGGCGCCAGATGAGAAATCGGGAAGCGCGACGTGGTCACTTTTAGGTAGCGGGTAGGCAATGCCGAAGTATTCATCAAAGAAGTCGATAGTGCGCGTCGCAATATCAAGTGCAAAGTCGAGGCTTTCGGTTGGTTGAGCGGGCGTTGCCCAGATATTGACCTCAACGCCACCTTTTGTTGTGGCTGTTTTACGATGCAGCTCCCCGGTTGTCCATGCAAGTAGATACGTACTCATGCGTGGAGTACGATCAAAGCTTGTGACAAGGCGATCGTCGTCGGTCGTCTGGGACGTAATGGGCATATTACCGAGAATAGTGATATCTTTCTCGGTTGTCAGCGTGACGTCAAACGTAGCCTTTGCCGCGGGTTCGTCGACACATGGAAAAACTTCGCGTGCGTGGTGTGATTCAAATTGAGTAGCGAGAAGCTCTTTTTTTATACCATCATGTTCGTAGTAGCACGGATAAAGGCCATGCATAGCATCGGTAATCCGGCCACTAAAGCCGATAGTAATAATATGCTTTCCTTCATTGATGTCTGGATGAGTAATGAATAGCTCGTCATTGTCAGAGCTTGCGAAATCAGCGTTTTCCCCATCAAGCGTTACTGACTCGATGGCAAGATCCTTGCTGTGAAGAACGATATGTTTTGCCTCGGGCTGGGATACTCCATGTACGGTCACTACTCCTTCGAAATAGCGCGCTTCACGCTCAAGCGTGAGGGAGAGGTCGTAGTGTTCAGGGATAAATTGATCAATGAGTTGAGAGACAGTATGCATAGACCTATTGTAGCAAAGTTCTCTCCTCCTCGTCGTAGTTAAGGCATAAGGAGTATTGCTATAATAAGCTCCATGGGACGTATATCGCATCGATGGAGACGAACTTTTTTCCTGCTACTGCTTATTGCCGGAGCTGCACTTGTAGTAGTGCGGTCGCCAGATATAAAGCCATACCAGCAGCAGGTGGAGCCACCCAGGACTGAGTCGGTAGTAAGTGGAGCGGCGATTGATGCATTGAAGACGCTTGAGATAAAAGGCCGTGCTGCAAAAACAGGCTATAGTCGCACGCAATTTGGCGACGGCTGGTTAACCGATAATGGATGCGATACGCGCAATAGTATTCTTCGACGAGATTTAGAGGATACGGCTGTTGATGATCAATGTAAGGTTCTGAGCGGCTTACTGCAGGATCCGTACACTGGGCGTATTATTCAGTTCCAGCGAGGGAATACGACGAGTGACGATGTGCAGATTGACCATGTTGTTGCGCTCAGTAATGCCTGGCAAACAGGTGCCCAGCAATTATCGAAAGAAAAAAGGATAGAATTTGCGAACGATCCCCTGGAATTACTCGCGGTTGACGGGTTAGCTAATCAGCAAAAGTCCGATAGCGATGCAGCAACATGGCTACCTCCAAATAAAGCATTTCGCTGTCAGTACGTGGCCCGTCAGGTTGCCGTCAAGCAAAAGTATCAATTATGGGTTACGAGTGCGGAGCATTCAAGCATCATGACGATTCTTGAGTCATGTCCGGGTCAGCGCCTCCCGTCGTGACACTTGTAGCGGATGGGTGTAAAATAGATGCATACAGGAGGACTGAATGATGAGCTTAAAAGATTCTCAGAAGCAAGCAATGAAACTGCGCGCAAACATGCAGGCGACGGAGCGTGAGATTCAGAAAGCGACAATCAACGCAGATGAGTATGCCAGGCATGGTGACATTAAAGGCACGGAGCGCGAACAGGATCGAATTCGTCAGCTTACCGAGGAGATGATAAATTTCGAAAGTGGCGCTATTGCTGCCGAGCGGCTTGTTCATGAGCAAAGAGAGAAGATTAAGGAACTCGAGGCTCGCGAAAAGCAAATCAAGGCCGAATATGAGCAGAAAATGAATGAACTTGAACGCGAAAGAAGTGACACTATCGGTGGTATGACGAATTTATATTAGCGCTTGCGCAGAAAACAAAATAGGTGATATACTACGTGTAGTACATTTCCGGCCGGCAGGTCGGATTTTTTCATAGAAAAGGAGAAATAATCATGGAAGATATTAACGTAAAACAACTGACTCTTGCGGTTCGAACAATCGCCGAAGAGAAGAACTTACCAGAAGAGGTAGTGATGTCGGTTATCGAACAGGCGATTGCTGCGGCATGGCGCCGTGATAACGGTGAGCGTGATCAAGAAGTGCGTGCTGAACTTAACACTGTTGACGGTACGGCTAACGTATTCGTTGCTCGTGAAGTTGTCGAAGAGGTTGGTAGCGATGCTGTTGAGATCAGTCTTGAAGACGCTCAGAAGATTCAAAGCGATGCTGAGCTCGGTGGCGTTATCGAAGAGAAGCATGAAGTTGTAAGCTTCGGTCGTGTTGCTGCTCAGACTGCAAAACAAGTTGTCCTACAGCGACTTCGTGAAGCTGAGCGTGAAGTTGTTCTTGAAGAGTATGAAGATAAAATAGGCACTGTTGTTAATGGTATCGTACAGCGAGTTGAGCCACGCGTGATCCGTGTAGAGCTCGGTAAGGCTAACGGTATTATTCCTCAAAGCGAACAAATTCAAGGTGAGTACTATAGTCCAGGTGCGCGCATTAAGGTATTTATTAAGGATATCGAGCGCGGCAATCGTGGTCCGCAGCTTATCTTAAGCCGTGGCAACGAACAATTCGTCGAATTCCTCTTCCGTCAAGAAGTTCCAGAAATGGAAACTGGTGCTGTTGAGATTAAAGCCATTGCTCGCGAAGCTGGTCGTCGTACAAAACTTGCTGTAATCAGTACCGTACCTGGTGTTGACCCAGTTGGTACATTCGTCGGTGGTCACGGTACGCGCGTTCAGACAGTTATGAACGAAATCGGTGATCAAGAAAAGATTGATATCATCACTTTTGATGAAAACAACGAGCAATTCATCCGTAACGCACTTAGCCCAGCTGAAGTTGTAAGCGTTGAGATTAACGAAGAGGCTAAGCGAGCCAAGGTATTTGTTGCTGAAGATCAGCAATCTATCGCCATTGGTCGTGCCGGGCAGAATGTTCGCCTCGCAAGCCGCCTAACTGGATACGAGCTAGATATTGAAACTGCTACGCCTGCCCAGACCGCTGTCGAGAAACCGACTGAGCCAAAAGCACCGCGTAAGAATATTGAAGACAGCCTTTTGAGCGCTGTTGAAGAATCAACTGAAGAATAAATAATTCTTCTGAGGTAAAAACCCCGCTTATGGCGGGGTTTTTTGTTGGGCTATACAGGCGTTTTAGCTTTTTTTGGCTTCTTGACTGCTTTTTTTTGATTCGTTCCTTTAGACATAAAGGTCCTTTCTTGTGCTTGAGCTAAGATATTTTTTTGTGACGAGGATGAGATGATTAGCTTTTCATGATGACGCAGGCCACTCCTTGTGAGTTTATTATACCACCTCACTGTATGTTTTTGGCTCATAGAGTCTACGCTTGCTTTTGCGGCTATATCGTTGCATCATTTAATAATGAATGAGCAAGAACCTCAGTTGCCAGCTCCGAATGCAGTTTATGTAGATGTGCTTAAAGAGCTAAAGTATGGTGATTTTTTTGATGCCCTATCTCAAGCCGAAGCACAAATGGATCTATACAATGATGCGAAAAGTAGAGCGGGCCATATCGAAGTCCTTACCGAACTATTTGGTCTCGAATATGAGAGCGGAGTCTGTAGGGTGTTGGGTGAGTCATATCAAATGAAAGAGGACGGATACCTATCTTCGGAATCAAACTTTTTCCATAGAGAAGATGTTGTATACGGGGGTATTACGATTGAGGTAATTGACGATGAGGAGCGGGTCTTGATTTCATACTGGGATCCCGAAGCTGATGTTGAGTTTTTTGTTCTGCCTGAGTCATTACTGCAACTTGAAATTCATGAAACGGTGGCACAAGAAGGAATAAGGGATATTCTTTTGCGGCATGTGGACGATGCTAAAAGACTAATTTCAAGCGGAGCGTTTTTGGCCGCCTCGTATGACGATCAACAAGAGAAGCTCGACACACTATTTACCTATATTGAGAGCGATTTAAATACCTACTCTAATGATGGTCGAGTTGAGTTTGATTGTGATGACTATTATTTAATCCCAGATGCAGGCGTGACCGTCTCATTGGCTGATGCTCACATGAACCAGTCGGGTCGTGATCGAACTAAGTATTTTTTTCCTTCAGGAGTTGTAGTGTCCGCCTCGATACTTGAGCAGTTAGACGGACATGAATTCGAGAATTTCTTTGAAGATGCGCCGATGTCATATCAGCAGGTTGACGATTTCCCTAGGAGCGGCGGTGTTCCGTGTGTTGTTCTGCGCGATGATTTAATACGTGTGACGTATCTTATCCAGCTAGATAGTATACGAGATGCGATTTGCATTGAAGCGACAGACGCCGGCCAGGATGAAGAAGGCAGTTAAACGATTTCATCTATAAAGAGCGATATACTAAGAGTATGGAATCATCAAAAAAAGCACTTCGCGGAGTAAATCTAGGTGGCTGGTTACTCTTGGAGAAGTGGATGACCGAATCGCTTTTTGAGGGCACTGGTGCCATAGACGAATATACGTTTATGCAAATTGATGATGCCGCCAGTAGACTAGAGAAACATCGACAGACATTTATTCGTGAAGAGGACTTCCAATGGTTGGCCGCGCATGGAATTGCGGCTGTGCGAATTCCGATTGGATACTGGATCTTTGATGGAGATGCACCATATACAGCCGGTATTTCCTATCTAGATTGGGCGGTCGATATGGCAGAGAAGTATGAACTAAAAGTGTTGCTGGATCTGCATGGCGCAAAGGGATCTCAAAATGGCAAGGATCACAGTGGACGAATTGGAGCGAGCGAATGGTATCGTCGCGCTGATTATCGGCAGCAGACAATTAATGTTCTCGTGAAGCTTGCTGAGCGGTATTATCACAATGATTGTGTCTGGGGGATCGAGCTACTTAATGAGCCGAAGATAGGCTTGTTCCATTTTACGCTACGCCGCTTTTACAACCAGGCATACGACGCACTTATAAAGGCTGCTCGACCAGGTACGTATATTGTCTTTCATGACTCATTTACGCCACGCCTCATGACTGGAGCGGTGCTCGGGAGCCCGTCATTACCAGTTGCAATGGATGTTCATTGGTATCAATTTGGCAGTTTGTTGAATAAATACCAAAAGCTTAATAGGTACTTTAAGAAAGTAGCTCGTCGCAAGAACTTAATCCATCGTCTGTCGCAACGTCAGCCGATTATTGTCGGAGAATGGAGCGTCGTTCTGACTGGGGATATTTTAGGAAGTGACTCGACAAAGCATGAACAGGAAGTTCGGTTCAAAGAACATGCCCGGCGCCAGATTGAGGTTTACGACGACGCACTTGCCTGGTTTTATTGGACATACAAAACCGAAGGTAGAGGTATTTGGCATTTCCGATCGCAAGTTGAAGATGGTGTTATTGTGCTGTAATGACAGCTGCTACAATGAGAACATAACAAAAAGGGGAATTATGGAGCAACCACTGACGATTGCTGTGCTTGGCGGGACAACAAGAGAACAAAGAGAATCAATCAAAGCCGCGCGTTACGTCGCGAACTTCGGGGCAACCCTACCTGGCGTGGATATTATTTTTGTTGATCCGAAGGAGTTTAACTTCCCTGGTGATGGCAATGATCCAGAAGGTAAGGATCCGCGGTATAGTGAAATTACTTCAAAGGCTGACGCTTTCTTTATTGTGACACCGGAGTACAATCATAGTTTTCCTGGCAGTCTAAAGCGCATGCTTGATAGTGAGCTAGCTAATTACAATCATAAGCCAGTAGCGCTCGCGGGAGCAAGTAATGGTAACTGGGGCGGCGTGCGTGCAGTTGAGGCACTCGTGCCGGCAATTCGAGAGACGGGGCTGGTTGTTTTGAGTTGGGATGTGTATTTTCCGCGCGTACAGGATATGTTTGATAGCGAAGGGCTAATACTGCCTGAGTTTGCTGAACGATACGAGGGTAACTTAACGAAATTATATGCTGAGCTCATTTGGTTTGCGAGGCTACTAAAGAACGGTCGAGAACGGATTTAGGCAAGACTGTCTTTGCGACTAGTCTAGATTTTGAATGTGCCTAATCGGCAGGTTTTGTTGAGATATATTTTATTGGCTCTTTGCGTCGACTGTAAACAGGACTATAATAGAAGTACAAGAACGCGATTGAGCGTTTGGTAGTGAAGTTCAAGGAGGGTATATGTTGCAAGACGACAAGAAAAAAGCACCCAACAATGTACGACGCACGTTACCAAAACTCGCCCGAGCTATTTATGAGTCGGCTTTCGAGAGAGCTTATAGTGAGTATATGTTTCTTCAGGATCGGCTTGATGGTGCCAATCGGGAGGAAATGGCCGAGAGAATAGCTTGGAAAAAAGTTAAGCGTACGTATATCTTTAGCAATATAGATCATCACTGGCACCTGAAGACGTAGGCGTTAAAGGCAGAGGGCAGAAGATTATTAGCACTCTGTTGACGAGAGTGCTAATAATTATGTATACTAAATGTAGTAACAGCGCTAATAAAGCATAAAATGCTTGCGCTCTACACATAGGAGGTTTCATAATACAATTATGGCTGACGATTTCGCAGAATTTGTGTCCCATCTTACGCAAAATGCTCGGACGAGCTTACAGCATGCTGATGCTATTGCGCGCGGCTACGGCAGCCCATATATTGGCACCGAGCACGTACTTCTAGGTGTTCTTGCGCAGGGCTCTTCAGTAGGAGCAAAATTACTTGCTGACGCCGGTGTTACTCTTGATCGAGCTGAGCTTGCACTTAACCTAACACCTCGCACGCTAATAGTAAGTACGGGCGCAAAGGGTCTGTCTGAAACGGCAAAGTTGACCCTCAAAATGAGTTGGGAAATCGCCCAAGAGTTTCACCAGGAATTTTTGGGGACTGAGCATATTCTCTATAGTATGCTAAGCCAGAAGAACGCTCGGGCAACAGTCTTACTGCGAGATATGAATGTTGACCTGCCTGGCTTGACGAGTGACCTCGAGGAGTTCTTTGATCGACAACATGAAACATTTCATGATGATGAGAGTATGTCTAGTTCAACTAAGACAGCGCCAAAAAAACGAAATGGATCACTTGAGACATTTGGTACCGATCTAACGGCGCGCGCTAAGGCTGGTAAGCTCGATCCGGTTATTGGACGAGACGAGCAAGAAGAGCGGATGGTGACGATTCTTAGTCGTCGAACCAAGAATAATCCAGTGCTCATTGGCGAACCGGGCGTAGGTAAGACGGCAATTGTTGAAGGCCTCGCTCAACGCATTGCCAGGGAAGATGTCCCCGATCACCTACTTGATAAGCGGGTTATTCAACTGGATCTTGCTGCTATGATTGCAGGCACGAAGTATCGTGGCGAATTTGAAGAGCGTCTTAAGAAGGTTGTTAGTGAGTTAAAGCAACAGAAGAATATTATTATTTTTATCGATGAACTACATTTGTTAGTTGGCGCCGGAGCGGCAGAAGGTGCGCTTGATGCTGCGAATATGCTTAAGCCGGCGCTTGCTCGCGGTGAGCTCCATCTTATCGGAGCAACGACTCTTGATGAATATCGTAAGCACATCGAAAAGGATAGCGCGCTAGAGCGTCGCTTCCAGACCATCGTTGTGCCCGAGCCGAACCTTAAGGATACTATTTCGATCCTTAAGGGGCTGCGCAGCTACTACGAAAAACATCACGGTGTTGAAATGAGTGACGAAGTGATTGAGGATGCTGTATACATGGCAGATCGCTATATTAGCGAACGCTTTATGCCTGATAAGGCAATTGATGTTATCGATGAAGCTTCGGCATTAGTGCGCGTCAAACGGAGCAATAAACCAAGTAAGGTCCGTGATTATACGAGGCAGCTGAAAAACCTCACTGAAAAGATGGACGACGCTGTAGCGGCTGAAGATTATGAGCGTGCGGCGCTATATAAGACGCGCATGAGTCAGTTGAGTGAAAAACTTGATAGTACGAAAGCCGAGGCCGAAAAGGAAACGCCCGTGACGTTGAAAGATAGTGATATTGCCGCGGCGATTTCAACTATGACGGGTATTCCGGTGAAGAGAATACAGAAATCAGAAGCTAAACTACTTCGTCATCTCGAAAAGCATCTGGGTAAATTTATCATTGGTCAGCACGAAGCTGTTGAGAAGGTAGCTCGGTCTATTAGGCGAAGTCGTAGTGGTGTGGCGAGCAGCAAGCGTCCAATTGGCTCATTTATCTTCATGGGTCCAACGGGTGTTGGTAAGACGGAACTTGCTAAGGTTGTGGCGCGTGAGGTCTTCGGCAGTGATGATGCTCTGATTAAGATTGACATGAGTGAATTTGGAGAACGACATAATACAAGTCGGCTCCTCGGTGCACCTGCGGGATATGTTGGCTATGATGACGGTGGTCAATTAACTGATAAGATTCGACGACAGCCGTACAGTGTGGTTCTGTTTGATGAGATTGAAAAGGCACATCCTGACGTATTCCAGCTATTACTACAGCTTCTTGAGGATGGTAAGCTGACTGATGCAAAGGGTCGAAGTGTCGACTTCTCAAATGCGATCATCATTTTAACAAGCAACCTCGGCGCAGACAAAATGATGAAAGAGTCATCGCTCGGATTCCATGCAAAAACAAAGTCTGACCAGAAGCAGCTCGACGCTATTCACGTTGAAAATGATGCGGCTGCCAATGAAGCACTAAGTCGCATGATGCGCCCAGAGCTAATTAATCGTTTTGACGCTATTGTGACATTCCGTGCGCTTACTCGTCGTGAAGTTGGTAGGATATTCGATAACCTAATTGATGAGCTTCAGGGACGCCTTATTCGTAAAGGTATTCATCTTGTAGTGAGTCCGAGCGCCAAGCGATACTTGATTGAAAAAGGCTACAGTGAAAAGTTTGGCGCACGTCCGTTGCGCCGGGCAATTCAGGATGAGCTTGAGCACTCGCTAGCAGATGGTATATTATCAGGTAAGTATGAAAAGGGTAGTGTAGTAACTGTAGGCGTACAACGAGGAGTGATGAAGCTTGATGTCGGACACGAAGAGTAGTTTTTTGAAACGGATAAGCGGGTTATTTATAGGGTTAATTTTTGCTGCCCTTGCGGTATTTATTGTGGCAAATCGTCAGTATGTCATCGATCAGATTACCGTCTGGCAATATGCGCCGTCTAGTTCAGTAGCACAGCTTGCGCAGCGAGCGACCATCGCTGATAAGGGTCTATTCTATTTCTATGCTTCGCAGCCTTCAATTGAAGGGACCCAGAGATTTAACTCGCAATGTGATCGTAAAGAGCAAACAAGCGCTATTCTTGGTTGCTATAGTGCAGAGCGAATCTATATCTATGACGTGACAGATCCGAGACTAGATGGTATTCGTGAAGTCACTGCTTCGCACGAAATGCTCCACGCCGCGTTTGAACGACTATCGGAAGATGAAAAACGGACACTGGGTACACTGCTTGAGACGGAGTATGCTAAGCTGCAAAATGCAGAACTGCAGTCGCGCATGGAGTACTATGCTAGGGCGCAGCCAGGCGATCGTATTAACGAGCTTCATTCAATTATCGGCACGGAAGTTGCATCTATTAGCTCTGAACTAGAGAACCACTATAGACAATATTTCAGTGATCGACAGAAAGTTGTCGGATTACATTCTGCCTATCAGAAAGTATTTGATGATTTGTCGAATAAATCAGAGGAGTTAGCGGCTGAGATCGCACGACTTCGTAATGAAGTATCGGACGAGATTACCGCGCACAATGCAGCCGCTACGCTCCTTGAAGCGGATATTGCCGTACTGAGAGCTCGTGAAAGTACGGTCGATCGAACAAGCGCTGCTGAGGTAAATGCCTATAATGCCGAGAGGCAATCGCTAATTAATCGCGCTGATGAACTCAACCAGCAAAAGGTTAGTATTGACGCAAAGACAAATGAGTTAAACGAGAAAGTGAACGCCTATAACGACTTAGTAGTTCGTTCGAACGAACTTAAGCAAGAAATAGACAGTACACTTGCACCGTCGCCAAGTATTTAATGCGTAGCTGTCGTATAATAGTAGGCAATGGCTAAATCTAAATCTCAGTTTATCTGTCAGCATTGTGGCGCTAGCTACCCGAAATGGGTGGGTAAATGTGATAATTGTGGCGAGTGGAATAGTCTTGTCGAACAGGCTATCGATAGTGGCAAGTCTGTTGTTTCACGCAGTTCATCTAGTGGACACGTACTGACCCCTCAGACAATCGGCTCAATTAGCTCTGAAGACGCTTCAATTCGGCTAAAAACGGGCTTTAGCGATTTGGACGATGTACTTGGTGGTGGGATTCTGCCGGGCGGTGTTGTCTTGATCGCAGGTCAGCCAGGTATCGGTAAAAGTACACTCCTTCTTCAGGTGACAGCGCACATTGCGAGCTCTACGCCGGTTTTGTACGCAAGTGGCGAAGAGTCAGCTGGACAGGTGAAGTTGCGAGCTGAACGACTCGGAGCACATGCTAGCGAGCAGCTCAGTTTCGTTGCGAGTACGAGTGCAGATGATATAGCTGCTACAATTCGTTCTGGCGCGTATAAATTAGTGATTATCGATTCGATTCAAACCTTGAGTCTTGATGAGATTACGTCAGCGCCCGGTACTGTTAGTCAGATTACCAATAGTAGTAATGTAATCATTCGCGCCGCTAAAGAATCCGGCGCAGCCGTTGTTCTTGTGGGTCATGTTACAAAAGAAGGTAGTATCGCAGGTCCGAAAGTTCTTGAGCACCTTGTGGATGTCGTTCTTCAATTCGAAGGTGATAGGTACGGTGGTTTTAAGGTGGTTCGTGCAATTAAAAACCGGTATGGCTCCACGGCTGAAGCGGCAATTTTTGAAATGGACGACAGGGGTCTCCGCGTCGTTGAGAATCCATCAGCGGCGCTGCTTGCCGAACGTCAAAATGCCGATGGATCAGTGGTCCTTGCAACGCTCGAAGGTACTCGACCACTGCTTGTTGAGATTCAAGCACTTGTAAATCCAACGAGTTTCGGGTATCCTAAACGTACTGCATCAGGTTTCGATCTTAACCGACTTACTCTTTTGATCGCCGTTCTCGAGCGACGCACCAAACTGAATTTATCGGACAAAGATATTTATATTAATGTCGTCGGTGGATTAAAGATTAGTGATCCTGCAGCAGACTTGGCTATTTGCATGGCAATCGCCAGCGCAGCTGCCGGGAGGCGACTTGATGATGGACTTGTCGTATTTGGTGAAGTAGGGCTTGGCGGTGAAATCCGTAGCGTACACAGCAGCGACAGACGAGTTGCCGAAGCAAAAAAGCTAGGCTTTAGTGAAGCGATTGCACCAAAACCTAGTCAGAAGAACTCATTTATAAAAGGTGTTGGCGATCTTCGCCAGGCCTTAATCGATTATCTTATAGAGTAATCAGAAGGAACTTAATGGAAGTATTACAAACTCTTATCATTGTCACATTGTTGGCTATTTTGGCGGAAGTGACGTATCTCGTCGTTAAGCTGCCTCGTCAAAACTTAGCACGGAAACAGGGGCGACCAATTTTTGTTGATACATCAGTCCTTATCGATGGCCGCATTATTGCTGTTGCCCAATCAGGATTTATTGGGGACACTCTTGTGATCCCTCGAAGTGTTATAGGCGAGCTGCAATTTCTTGCCGATAATGCCGACCATGACAAGCGTGCTCGCGCCCGTCATGGGCTTGACGTCGTTCAAGATCTTCAGCAGATGCCGCAGGTCAATGTCGAAATCCTACAGGACGGAAGTAAAGCTGAAGAAGGAGTTGATGAGCGACTCCTCAAGTTAGCAAAGCAGCATAGTGGTGCTATTTGTACTATTGATTTTAACCTTAATAAAGTAGCACAGGTTGAGTCTATCGCTGTGCTCAATGTTAACGAACTTGCACAGAGTCTTCGTATGGCTTACCTTCCAGGTGAGAAAATGCTACTCGAGCTTGTGCAAAAGGGTCAAGACTCACATCAAGCAGTCGGTTATCTAGCTGACGGCACAATGGTGGTTGTCGAGCACGCCTATAAACAAATTGGCCAGACAGTTGAGATTGAGTTTATCCGTTCGCTCCAGACGGCCGCAGGTAAGATGATGTTTGCTAAGCCAACGGCCTCTCAGGCGTCGAAGAAGCAGCCAACCCTCCAGAAGGTGATAGAAAAGTTACCGATGGCAAAAGCGGCTGTCAAAAAGAAGCAGACTGGCCGCGCACCAAAGCCTGATGCCCCAGTTATACCTGACGTGGCCGAAGTCGAGCCGACGGCAGTTTTTCACAGCGATACTAACGAATATCGCAAGGTGGCATCGCGTCAACAAAAGAGCGATGATCGAAGTCAGCCTCGGCAGCCTCGTCAACAACGCGGTGAGGCTAATAGGTCGCCGAGACAGCAGTCTACGGACGCCAAGCCTACTGATACTCAGAAGAGTACCTCACGACCTCGCCAGCAGCGTCCAAAGACCTCTGCGCAGCGAGAAGCAGCATTGATTGATCTTGTTGACCAGCAGTAGTTTCTATCGCAACTAAAAAACCGCCTTCGTTTGAAGGCGGTTTTTTAGTTGCTTGCATACTAGTTCGAGAGCGTACCTGTTTGGGTGCCGGTATACATACCGCTGTCAGTTACTGTTACGCTGATGCTCGGAGATGCGCCTCCGCCATTGGTGCTCGTATAGGTACCGACATACGTATTACCAGAGGCATTTAGTTGGATATTTGATCCGCCCACTGTTGCCACTACCTTTGTGATATCAAACGTACCTTTTTGTACAGTAATAGTTACTTCGTACGTATTTCCTGTTTTTTTGTCAGATTCGATGTCGCTAATGACTGGCTTGACGTCGTCGCACTTATGCACGTCATCGTCCTTGCTAGCATCGTAGCCTTCGGGATTTGTTACAATTGCCTGCTTGGTAATTGGATCGGTCATACTGACGACTTCGATATCGATTCGTGCACCCTCTGGTGTACAAGAAGTTGCCTTCTTTTTTGATACGGTATCAAACGTTACTTTGGTATTAGTAGAGCCTTTTGCTTTGTTGTACCAAGATGGGTAGAGCTGTCCACCGATAGTTTGAATACCACCTGGTTTAGCAAACCAATCACCGGCTTTCCACTTTCCTTCTTGTGCGTACACTTCCTTATGGGCGTATTCCATGACAGTGCTGATAATTCGACCGGCAGCAGCGGAGTTATCGCTCTTGACCGGACTAGTGTCAGGGTTTCCGACCCAGAGTCCCATCGCAAGAACAGGGCTGTAGTTCATAATCCAAAGATCTTTCGGCTTGCCGCCTACGTCTGAGGTACCAGTCTTTACGCCAGTTTTAACACCTGGTACGTCAAGTCCTGGGACATTGCGGCCGTGAAGGGCAGCGCGAGCATTCTGGTCTGTAAGGATGTCACTGATGATGTATGGGATCTGTGGATCCATAACTTGTTTACTGCCAGTGTCAGTCCATTTTTTAAGAACGGTGTTTTGGCTATTCTTTACTTCAAGAATTGTCGAAGTAGGCTTATAGACACCCATGCGCGATAGGCTAGCGTAGGCATTTACCATATCGATTTGACGTACGCCACAGCCACCGATTGCAGATGCTAGTCCAACTGTTGTATCTGCGCCTTGTGAGCAGTACGTACTAGCACCCATGTCGCGAATCGTCTGGAGACTTGGCTGAACTCCGTCGATGTACATAGCCTTAATGGCAGGGATGTTTCGAGACAGGGCGAGTGAAGATCGAATGTTTATATTTCCCATAAAGCGACCATCGTGATTTTGGACTTTGCTTCCATATTCTCTGTCGAAATTTGTATCACTCAGTACGCTACCGCTGCCGTAGTTCTTCTTGAATAGTTCAGAGAAGACGAACGGTTTAACGGTTGATCCAGGTTGAATATATGCAGTAGCGGCGTTGTCTTGGCCATAACCCTCGTAAGCAAAGTCACGACTACCTACGAGTGCAACAATCTGTCCAGTTTGGGTATCTTCAACGGTTGCGGCGCCATTTGTAAAGCCGTTGCGTGTTGGCACATTTGAGTTAAACATGTCAGTCACTGCTTGTTGGAGTTTATCTTGAATACGGATATCGAGCGTTGTCTTGACGACAAGTCCACCCTTGCCGACAGTCGCCTTGCCGAGCTCTTGCTCAAGCTGAGAGCGTACCATCTGAACAAAGTGAGGTGCCTTTATGTCTTGGTACTGAGAAGCTTCAGGTTTTATTGAGTCGATGATAGCCACTTTTTTGGCTGCGTCGGCCTGCTCTTTTGTAATTGATTCAACCTCAACCATATTATCAAGCACCTTATGCTGTCGAGCAACGAGATCCGGGTTACCGGCACGGTTATATGGATCATAGTAGCCCGGCTGGTTTGGAATGGCGGCGAGTAGCGCCGCTTCTGGGAGAGTGAGATCTTTGGCGCTCTTGCTAAAGTAGGTCTGTGCAGCAGATTCAACCCCATTGCGACGACCACCATATGGTGATTCGTTGAGGTAAAGGTCAATAATTTGATCTTTGTTGTACATTCGCTCTACCTCGATTGAGAGGATCAACTCCTTGATCTTGCGTGGGATGCCTGCAAGTCCACGTTGTTGTGCTTCTTCAGGAGGGAAGAATACTTGCTTGACGAGCTGTTGAGTGAGGGTTGAGCCACCCTGTGTGCTATTACCGCTGGCGTTGCTGATAACGGCGCGGGTAATACCGACAGGACTGACACCGTTGTGCTTATAGAAGTCACGGTCTTCGATAGCGATCGTGGCGTCTTTCATGTACTTACTGATTTCGTTACCATCGACGACGAGCTTATAGTTGCCGGCACCTTTATCTTCGTAAAGAAGCTGGTCATTGCGATCATAGTAGCGGGTTACGGTTGTCTGGACACGCTTAGCTAACTCGCCTGGACGAATTTGATCGAGGTCTTTGCGGTAGTAAGCAAATAGAGCACCGACAAGAAGTACCAAGAAAAGCAGACCGACACCTGCAATCTTGAGTGCCATAATTGCACCTTTTTTACTAAACCAATAGCCCCAGAAGCGTTTTGGATGAAGACGGTAAATTAGTCGTTGTACGGGGTGCTTTGGTAGCGACGCCAGATACTCGGCTTTTTTACGAGCCTCACTGTCTTTTTTTGTTTTGCGTTTATGCGCAAGATTTGAGTACACACTCATGTTGCGTGATTTGGTCGGTTTTTTAGCCACGTAGTCCTATTCCCATAAGCAATATTAACTCTCATTATAGCATTATTCCTGGTGAGTAAAGCCGGATTTTCTGCTATACTACCAGATAACAACAGATAAGAAATAATGGAGATAGAATGACACTTTCCGAAGAACTTACGTGGCGTGGTTTTGTTAACCAGATGACCTACCCCGACATATCAGCCCTTGATGGAGAGCCGATTTCATTCTATTTTGGTGTTGATCCGAGCGCGGACAGTATGCAGATTGGCAACTTCGCCGCAGCAATGATGGTGCGTCACTTTATTGACCATGGCCACAAAGCATTTTTGCTGGTTGGTGGTGCAACGGGCATGATCGGTGATCCGGATGGCAAGGCCGATGAGCGTAACCTAAAGACGCTTGATGAAATTGCTAAAAACAAAGCTGGTATCGCAGCGCAGTACCGAACTGCATTTGCTGGTAAGGATTTTACGATCGTCGATAATTACGACTGGTTTAAGGATATTAATTACCTCGACTTCCTACGCAATGTCGGCAAGAACGTACCGCTGAGCATGATGCTTGGTCGTGATTTCGTACAGGCTCGTCTTGGCGAAGGCGGTGCGGGTATTAGCTATGCCGAATTTAGCTACTCGTTGATCCAGGGCTATGACTTTGTTCATCTATATAAAAACCACGGTGTGACATTGCAGCTTTGTGGCGCCGACCAATGGGGTAATTCAATCGCAGGTGTCGATCTTATTCGACGCATTGAGGGTGGTGAGGCGCATGTCTACTCGACGCCGCTAGTGATCAATAAGGCAACTGGCAAAAAGTTCGGTAAATCTGAAGGTGGTGCAATCTGGCTTGATGCCGCTAAAACAAGCGTCTACCGGTTCTACCAATTCTGGCTGAACGTAGACGATGAAGGTGTGATTGATTACGCCAAGATTTATACGCTGCTTTCAAAAGAAGAGCTTGAGGCATTGGCGGAACGACACGCCGTAAATCCGGGTGCCCGTGAAGCACAGAAGACACTTGCTCGTGAAGTCACAATTCTTGTACATGGTAAAGAGCGTACGGAAAGTGTCATGCGTGTAACGGATGTACTATTTGGCCGTGCTGCATTTAGCGATCTAACCCCGGAAGATCTCGATGCTCTATCGCAAGAAATTCCGACCGTTGCAGCGGGAAAGACAATCATTGAAGCGTTAGTTGAGTCGGGCGTTGCCGCAAGTAACGGTGAGGCGCGTCGTTTAATTGCGGGTGGAGCAGTGTCGGTTAACGACGACAAGGTGAGTGATGATTTTGAGCTCCATACTCTTTGTCTTATTAAAAAAGGTAAAAACAGCTTCGTCTTAGTACGTTAGGCTATTACGACCTGTGACAGTCTGTTTTATCGCACAAGCGGGCAAGCTGTTAGAATAAGATTATGAATTTACTATCTCCACTCGAGAAGGTGAAAGGAGTTGGCGCAAAAACTGGCGAGCAGTTTGCGCTGGCGAATCTTCATACGGTCGGCGATCTTATTGATTTCCTGCCGCGAAAGCATGAGGACTTCTCCGAGGTGGTAAGTATTGCTGATATTCACCCAGGAACGGCAACGATCAGAGCGCGCTGTGAAAGTATTTCAACGCGACCCGTTCGAAGAGGCCTGCGCATTACGACCGCAACGCTTGTTGATGATACTGGTAAGCTGCAAGCTGTTTGGTTTAATCAGCCGTATCGAACAACGCAACTTGCTAAACGTGATGACGAGTTTTTCTTCTCAGGTACGTTTGAGTTTAACTACAACAAATATCAGTTAAGTAACCCTAGCGCCGAAAAAGTCAGTGATATGCCGGTAAACACCGATCGTTTTTTGCCGGTGTACCGCTCTGTTAAAGGTCTCAAGAGTCAGCTTGTACGCAAGATCCTAGCTGAACTTCGCCCACTAATGACGATGTTGCCGGAGACTCTACCTCAAAGTGTCATCGCATCTGAAAAGTTTCTATCGCGTTCTGATGCTGTTCTTGGTATGCATTTTCCCAAGGCAGCTGAGGATGTTGCGGCCGCCCGTGAGCGGCTTGCCTTTGAAGAGCTATTCCAGCTACTACTAGCCAGTCAACTGAACCGGCAAGAGAACGCAAAGCTAACTGGTTGGCATATTCCATTTGAGCAGTCGGTCGTAGCGGACTTCGTTAAGCAGTTACCGTTTGAGCTGACTGGAGCACAACGTCGAGCAGCTTGGGAGATTATTCAAGACTTTGAGCAGCAAACGCCAATGAACCGCCTGTTGCAAGGCGATGTTGGATCGGGTAAGACGGTTGTGGCCGGGCTTGCTGCGCACCAAGCTGCGCATCATGGGTTTCAGACTGCCTTAATGGCGCCAACGGAAATATTGGCATCACAGCATGCTGAAACACTGACACGATTACTCCAGCCATTCGGCGTAACCGTTGGATTACTCACGGGGAGTGTTAAGGGGGTGGCCCGAAAGACGCTCTATGATCAAATTGCTACCGGCTCAGTGAATGTCGTTGTCGGAACACATGCACTTATTCAGGAGACGGTGAAGTTTCATAAACTCGGATTCGTTGTCATTGACGAGCAGCATCGCTTTGGCGTAAAGCAGCGCCAGGAATTGCTGAAAAAATCCGATCATATGCCGCACCTACTCGCAATGACCGCTACGCCAATTCCACGTAGTCTTGCGTTGACGGTGTATGGGGAGTTGGACGTAAGTATCCTTAACGAGCTGCCAAAAGGTCGAAAACCAATCGCAACAAAGATATGGTCGCCAAATAGCCGTGCCCAACTCTACGAGGCAATGGACAAAGAGATAGCTGAAGGTCGACAGGCGTATGTTATCTGTAGTCTGATTGACGATAATCCGGACAATGAAATTAAGAGTGTTGAGTCGGAGTATGTGAAGTTACAAAACTCAATTTTTAAACATCGTCGTATCGGTCTATTGCACGGTAAAATGAAATCCGATGAAAAAGATGCGGTCATGTCGCAGTTTAGTACTGGGTTGCTTGATATCCTTGTGAGCACGACAGTCGTAGAAGTGGGTGTAGACGTGCCGAACGCGACCGTTATGATGATTGAGAATGCCGACCGTTTCGGATTGAGCCAACTTCATCAACTCCGCGGGCGCGTTGGGCGCTCGTCCCATCAAAGCTATTGCTATTTGGTGATGAGTGACAGCTCTAAGCCTTCGCAGCGCTTAAAAGAGATTGAAAAGTCGAATGACGGCTTCTATTTAGCTGAAGTTGACCTAAAGCTCAGGGGTCCAGGTGAAATATATGGACGAGCACAACACGGAGCATTGAATCTTCAAATTGCGACACTTTCAGATACGAAATTGATTGCACGAGCCCAGCAGGCCGCCAAGGCATTCGTCGCATCAGGAGACAACCTGTTACAATATAAACAACTGGCAGCGCAAGTTGAACAATATCAGCGGCTGACCACATTAAACTAAACATGTATTCTGGAACAACCTTTCGCACCAAATCTGGCCGTGTTATGGGCGTGCATCAAAAAATTGATCGCGTTGCCCGCAAGCACCTCAAGCATCACATTGGACGTGATGTATACTTCCCGTCGATAACGAGTATTCTTCATTTCGAGGGTTTAAACGGTCCTGATGGCATAAAGCGAAAAAGCCCTGCTAAAGATGAGCCATGGCACTATGTTGACCCGTCAAAGCCGGATGATGTCGCACTGCTCAATATGATTAGTGATCATATTGAGAATTTAGCAGCTGCTCTGAAGGCAAAGAACGATGAGCGTGCCGCCTTTGAAGCGGCGTGGATGGCGCACGCTATTGTTGATGGCCTCACGCCAGCCCATCATTATCCACTGAGCGACAAGATCGAAGAGCTATGGGGTAAGTCTCACACTGAACGGCTAACAATTCGCGATAAGAACATTATTAGAGGTAAAAATAAACGTGATACCCTAATGAAAAACTGGGAGTACTGGGGAACGAAAGGGGTCTTTACGGCTCACTTCATGTTCGAATTCGGTGTTGCGACAACGATTGCACCGCTCTCCTTTAAAGAAAGTACGCTAACCGAAGATGCGTTCGATAAACTGACTCAAAAAGGTTTTGGAGTCTTATTTATGGAGGCTGTTCATACAGTTGATGCTATGAAGATGTATGACGAGTTCGGTGCAAATGGCTGGACGCGTCATCTTGCCAACGAAACAAGAAAGACTCTTATTCCACAAATTATTAATACTGTCATTCTTGGCTGGTATCAGGCGGTATTGCTTGCGGAGAAAAAGTCGTGAATATTCGAATCATCGCAGGCTACTATGGCGGGTTAAAAATTGCTGCGCCAAATAATAGGCGAACACACCCAATGAGTGAGCGAATCCGAAACGCACTGTTTAATAGTCTGGCGGGTGAGATTGCTGATGCAGAGGTTCTTGACGTGTTTGCTGGTACAGGGGCGATTGGTCTTGAAGCTATTAGCCGTGGTGCAAAGAGTGCGACATTTGTCGACAAAGATCGCACTGCCCAGCGTTATATTGCACGAAATATTGAATCCCTCGGGGTAGGCGATAAGGCTACACTTATTCGAACAACAGTGTCAAACTGGCTCGGGACAAAGAATCCTCAGCTGTATGACATTATTTTTGCCGATCCGCCTTACTGGGATACGCAGTTTTCCACAGTCGATCGTATATTTGACCTATTAAAACCAGGGGGACTTATGATATTATCACACCCAGGTAAGGGTGAGTTGCCGACCAAAACGGGAGTTGTTGTGGTGGACAATCGTAGTTATGGAAATGCGGTACTCACCTATTACCGCCGAGAGACGTAGACGCGTCTCTTTTTATTGAGAAAAATCCTCATATGCCGTTATAAAAAAGCAGCTCCTGGAATTTCTTCCAGGAGTGCGGTCATAACGTAGGACATGTTATGTAGTTACTATAGCAAGAAGCACGATGTAGCGCAAGAGCCAAAGAAAAAAGACTGCCTTTTGACAGTCTTTTTTCTTTGGTACGCGAGAAAGGACTTGAACCTTCACGCCCGAAGGCACTAGCTCCTAAGGCTAGCGTGTCTACCAATTCCACCACTCGCGCGCAGTGCGTCATTAGACAGCTTTATTATTCTACCAGAAACTATTCTGTAAATAAAGTAGTAATCAGCTACTGAATTACGAACTTGCTTGTGCTATCATGAAATCAAGTAGAAAAGAGTAGAGGGGTATATGAGTAAAATCGCACAATATCTAAACGAGCACATTTCAGGTGAAGTAAGTACTAAACCTGAGATTCGAGCAACGTTCTCGACGGACGCAAGTTTTTTGGCGATTACTCCTGAGATGGTAGTCTATCCACGGGTGACAAATGATATTCGTAAGGTCGCTCGTTTTGCATGGCAGCTTGCTGAAAAAGGACATAGTCTGACAATTACGGCTCGTGGTGGCGGAAGTGACTTGACGGGTGCGGCGATCGGAAAGGGTATTATACTTAATACGACAGCCCATTTAACACACATCTTTGAACTCGATGTTAAGCAAAAACTCGTTAGGTTGCAGCCAGGCGTTATGTTTAAGACGCTTAATGACGCCCTGCAGCTTCATGGACTTCATGTACCGTCGGCTCCGATATCGGCAGCCTATAGTACCGTTGGCGGTGCAATAGCAAACAATTCTAGTGGCCTTCTTTCCGGTACGAGCGGTACTACTCTTGACTGGGTGCATCAGCTCGAAGTTGTACTCGCAAACGGCGACATCCTACAGACCGAGAGAATAAATAAGCGCGAGCTCAATCGCCGCAAGGGGCTGCAGACACTTGAGGGCGAGATTTATCGTCAGATCGATGGACTGATTGTTGATAATGAGCAGCTAATTCACGACAAGATAGCTACCGATGTAGTTGACGGCGCTGGTTACGCAGGACTAGCAAAGGTGAAGCATCGCGACGGTTCATTTGACCTTACGCCACTTCTAGTAGGAAGCCAAGGGACACTTGGTCTTATCTCTGAAGTTATCATGAAGGCAGATTTTATTAATCGCCATCACGCTGTGGGAGTGGCAGCTTTTGAGAGTCGTGAAGCCGCACGTGACGCAGCCGATGAGCTTGCTAAACTACAACCGACATACCTTGAATATATTGATGGACGACTATTTGCCGCGGCGCTTGCTCGTGGCAAGACATTTACTTTCTACCGTGATGGCTTTGCTGAAGGTACGGTACTTGTCTTTGGCTTCGCTGACTTTAGTGAACGAGCACGAGCTCGCGGTCTAAAGAAGGCAGAGAAGCTACTGCAGGCCAAGGGAGCATTCGTAACATCCTCGATAGATCAAACAGAAGCCGAGGCTCTTGCTGCGGCACGTGAAGTAACGGCACTTCATATATCGCCTGAGGCAGCTGGCGACTCAACGCCTCCTATCTTTGACGGTGCGTATATTCCACTGTCTCGCTTCGAAGACTTTACGATCGCACTCGAAGAGCTAGCGTCAAAGCACCATGTTCAGCTACCTTTGTACGGCAATGTTCTAAGTAGTGTGTATAGCGTACGGCCAGTTCTGCAGCTAAAGAAGGTCGGTGATCGACAAAAGATCTTGAAGCTCCTTGCTGAATACGCAGATCTAGTTGAGAACCACAAGGGACACTTGATAGGCCAGGGCGGAGAAGGGCGTGCGAAGGCATCGTTTGCGTACAAGCATATCGACGATGATATTACAGCGCTTTATGACCAAGTGCGACAAACATTCGATCCATACGGAACGTTGAATGCCGGCGTTAAGCAGACGACCGATCTAAAAACACTTGTTTCTCAGCTGCGTGACACATATGATATGACGGCATTTGCTCAATATTCACCTTATAACTAACGGCTTGAAAATCGTGAGTTCACAGAGTATGCTGGGTGAAGTATGCACGAGTGGCGGAATTGGTAGACGCGCTAGCTTCAGGTGCTAGTGTCCTTCGGGACGTGGAGGTTCAAGTCCTCTCTCGTGTACCATATCGAATACAGCCGTTAAGTAGCGGTGAATAGCTCGGTTGCCCCTGGTAGCCGAGTTATTTTTATTGGTGACGGTAAAAAGCAGTGTAATTGACAAAACTCGAATAAAAGTATAGAATCGCATCATGCACCGACCCTGGTGTGCACGTTTCATCTCGACCAGTCTTGAAAGGGGCAAGTATGGTCTCGAATCGGAAGCCGCGGCGTCCACCAACCCATGCCGTGACGTATAATCGTGCGGTGAGCCTGAATCTCTATCTTTCACCAAGCCTCCAGCATCAGCTGAAGGCAGGGACAAGCAAGGAACGAAAGAAGGCTCAGGATTCGATCTGTATCAAGTTCCAGCGAGCTGGTGCGGCCAAGTTTGGCCCGCAATGGGCACGGCGCAACCTGTTCATTAAGTGGACGAGCCTGAGTTTCTCACCTTTCGAGGTAGAAACCAGGCGTGCACTGGTTGTATCGACACCTCAGTCGACTTTGCTCACAGCAAGGCAGCTGGTAACGCACGGCGAGTGCTGTGACAATGACCACTGCTTTATGTGTAGTGAGCTTAATGATCATCACCGCTGTACGATTGGCTGTACGCTGCGCTTTGAGGCGGCCTAGCCAATAGGGCAGTACGTGCTCGAGATGAAAATAACGCCGCGCTCCTCTTCCTAGAGAGGGCGCGGCTTTTCATTTCCGCCGGTATTTTGAAGGGGTATACAAAAAGAAATAGCTCACCGAAATGGCTCATATTGACTCTAGGCTCGCGACCTAGTTAGATCAGTATGCGCCGAATCGGTGGGCTATCTCGATGAGCATTATGCTCTACGCTTTGGAATTGAGTGGGCGCAGTGCCGGGGTGTACGGGATACTGACGTGAACGACAGGGCTGGCGCTGTTGCGCCGTGGCTGGCATTCAACGAGCATCGTTATCCATTCTCCCTCAACCAAGGAAGATTGATACCGCTCACTGAATATTCTGCCTATCATCCTCTCGTTGTCGACGAGGAGGTTGAACGCCAGATACTTATCAGATTCGACACCGGTCGGTTGCAGCGGGTTAGACAAATGGCCGGCTCCGGCACGACGAAATTTTTTTATATCTCGCCGGGTTTCAAATTCAACGCGCGCTGAGGCGGCGAACCGAACATTCCGCTGCGGTTCGAAGTGAGTCTCTTTAAGGCGCGTAAAGAAGCGCAAAATATTCACTGAATTCCTTTCGTAGAGGTGCGCGTTATCGCACACCAGATGGATAGCGCAATAAGCTGGTCGTGATTATACAACCTAAATATATAATTGTCAATAACTAGACGCGGAGGCCAAAGGATCAATCTATACCTAGTTCTGTGTACGACATAGCCAATGAGATGTGCCTCGTGGACCTATGTCGTGATTGCCTCAGAAATAATTCAGTGACCGCTCCTATACTTAATAAGCAAGCAGACAACCTTAACGGAGGATTGAGCAATGAGTACTATGAATCCAGTTGTACACTTTGAGATGGGGTATGAGGACAAGGAGCGGATGATCGCATTTTACGAAACCGTCTTCGGTTGGAAAACTCAGAAGATGGGGTCTAAGATGGGCAACTATGTAGTAGCCCACACTACTGAAACAGACGAAGATGGAATGGTTCAGACAAAAGGGGCGATTAACGGTGGGTTCTATCAAAAAACCGATGACCCGCTCAGTCAGGCGCCGTCGGTTGTTGTTTCGGTCGAAGACATGACTCAAGCTATCCAGGCTATAACTGACGCTGGTGGAACAATTCTTGGCAGTATGGATGAGCACGGTGAACGTACTCTCCAGCCGCAAATGATTCCCGGCGTTGGACTGTGGATCTCGGTCATGGACACCGAGGGCAATCGTCTATCTGTATTGCAACCATAGCTAGGTCTACGGATATCTATTTATGTCATTGCCTTTGCTTTGAGCTATACTGGGTACAGTGAACGAAATTATATGCCCACACTGTAAAAAAGCTTTCAAAGTCGACGAAGCTGGCTTTGCCGATATACTTAAGCAGGTCCGCGACCACGAGTTTGAAAACGCCCTTCGTGAACGTGTGCAGATGCTAGAGAAAGAGAAGCAAAGTGCTATTAAGCTCGCCGAGGCGACTACTAAAAATGAATTACAGGCTGATGCGGCCAAAAAGGATGCAGAGATTGCTGAGTTAAAGGCCGAGAAGGATCTGGCCCTAGCACAGCTAGAGCTGAGGAAAGATTCGGAACTCTCAGAGTTAAGATCTAAGCTTCAGGCGATTGAAACCGAGAAGAAACTTGCTGTCACCGAAGCAGTCTATGTCGTAGAAAAGCAGCGCGACGAGCTTGCTAGTGAACTGAAGAGTAAAGATACCGAAAAACAATTACTTGAAACGTCGCTCAAAGAGCAGTTCGAAACCGAACTCAAGTCCAAAGACGAAATGATCGCATACTACAAAGATATGAAAGCTAGGCTTTCGACTAAGATGGTTGGTGAAACGCTCGAGCAACACTGTGAAACAGAATTTAATAAACTCAGGGCTACTGCGTTTCCGACGGCTTACTTTGAAAAAGACAATGACGCTCGCACTGGCAGTAAAGGCGATTATATCTATCGTGAAACTGATGTTGCTGGCAACGAGATCATCTCGATCATGTTTGAGATGAAGAATGAAGGCGACGAGACAGCGACCAAGCACAAAAACGATGACTTCCTCCGCGAGCTGGACAAAGATCGTAGTGAGAAAAAATGCGAGTACGCCGTACTAGTGACACTACTCGAGGCTGACAGTGAGCTATATAATTCCGGTATTGTCGACGTGTCACACAGGTACTCGAAAATGTACGTCATCCGTCCGCAGTTCTTTATCCCGATCATTACTCTACTGCGAAACGCAGCGCTAAACTCTCTGAAATACAAATCGGAACTTGCACTCGTTAAAGCTCAAAATGTTGATATCACGAACTTTGAAGATAATATGGAGAAGTTCAAAGAAGGGTTTGCTAAAAACTATGATTTAGCCAGTCGAAAGTTTAAGACTGCTATTGACGAGATCGACAAAACGATCGATCATCTGCAAAAAACGAAAGACGCCTTACTTTCATCTGAGAACAACCTGCGCCTGGCGAATAACAAGGCGGAGGACCTGACGATTAAGCGTTTGACACGCGGCAATCCAACAATGGCTGCAAAGTTTGCCGAGCAAAATAGCTTAGAAAACAATTAACGCAAGCATGATAGTAGAACGATCTCCGTTTACGATTAAATTTGGTATTACTTTAGCGTTATTGACAACGTTTATCTTTCCGCTCGTCTTAGCGTCTCCTCTTATTGTCGCAAAATTATTCGGTCTTCCTTTTACTGAACATATTGGACTTACGGCAGACAACTTCGGCATTTTTATTCTTGTTGCTCAGATTTTTGGTCTACTGGCGTGCCTCGTTATTATTGCCAAAAAGTTAAAACATCATGGCGGGTCATGGTCGAGCGTGGGGCTAAGAAAGTTCAAGTTGCTGAAAGGGGCGAAGTACATCCTTGGCTACTACGGCATTATCTTAGGGCTACTGCTACTTTTCGCAATTATCGCTACATCACTTAGTTTAGGGGATGTGCCATCGACACCAGATGGAGAAAGCGGCGGATCAGGCATGCTTGTCGCCATGGGAGGGTTTTGGCCAACTTTCGCATTAACAGTAGTACTAGCTCCGATTATCGAAGAGGTTGTTTTTCGTGGTGTCCTGTTTCCAGCGATTCGTAGACGCTTTGGAGTGCTATTGGGTGTTGTTGTGTCGTCGCTCATTTTTACGCTAGTTCATCTTAATCCGCTACAAATGATAAGTGTTCTTCCGCTCGGTATATACCTCGCGGTTATGTATCAGCGAACCGGCAGTATTTATCCAGGAATGTTGCTTCACGCATCGTGGAACCTGCTTGTATTATTTATTGCACAGTCTTCTGTCTAGGTACTCAGCTTTATACATCACGATACGTAATGATTTGTGCTTAGTGTTATCATATATTTTGCGCTTATGCTTTGATGACTTATACTTAAATTTAATATGTGGGCAAAATATAAACAACAATCCGGTTTCACGATCGTTGAACTTCTAATCGTCATTGTTATCATTGGTATTCTCGCCGCCATTACTATCGTGGCTTACAACGGCATTCAAGAACGTGCCAACTTCAGCAAGTCACAAAGTGATCTGAGTGCGCTTAACAAAGCAATCCAACTCTATTATGCCGAGAATGGTAGCTATCCATCGCCAACAAGTGGCTGTACTAATGGGTGGTGTGGTTGGGATCAGGCAACCGACGATAATTTTATTCCTGGCCTCGTGCCTAAATATATTGCCAGTACACCACAGCTACCTACGAGTAACGCATCAAATAATACCTATCTTTACTCATCGACAAATGGAACGACCTATCGTCTCATGCGCTACAAAGCGGACACGGCTGGACTATCAACGATCGAGCGAACAGACAATCCACTTCTCGCCAGTCCGGCCTTCAGTACGACAGGATGGGGCTATAAATCTAGCAACGTAGCCTGGTAGTAGTACGGTCTACTTCAATCGCTGAGTCGCTACTTTTGTCACGATCATATATACTAGCGTGTATGCTAAAACGATCTGCTTCATATATCCTTACCTTTCTTGTATTTATTGTCACGCTTGTCTCAGCAAATGCTGGTCAGCAGTGGTTTCCGGAAAGAAAGGATTTAGAGGTGATGTCTCTTCGAAATGCCATAATTGTGAACGCCGTAGCCATTCTCGTTATCATAGGATTTATATATATGGTCATACGTGTCGCTCAAGGTTGACGCTATCTGCAATGTGACGACGCGGCGCGTGAGCTTGGTGTAATGTCTAATTTCTCTAGACGAAAAGTATAAATGATATACTGATACTAATCGCTTGGATCACAAACGAAAGAAGGTGAAGCGATGCGTTCGAACGAAACGAACGAAGTCGTCATTCAATTGGAAAACGACGGAATTGACGAAGAGCTGACGGGGATTCGAGAGGGTCGGTATGTCCGTCTACCTCGCAGTATCGCTGAGCGATTCTCATCGATTAAGAACCTTATCGATGAACGGGGAGGTACCCTTAATAACATATGGGGTATATTGGAAACCGAAACCGGCGAACCGCTCACGAACGGCCAAAAGCTGTATGCGCGAGTCCGCATTAAACTTGAATCCGGCGGATTCGTCATTGCAGCCGCAACGGTTGCCTTGGGCGTCGTTGTCGCTGTCACAGTTGTTCAGCAATCTCACAAGAAACGCTGAGCTTACCAGCAGCCTCACGAGGGGTGTTGAGCTATAGGAGCTCCGCCTGATCGCGAGGCTCTTATAATGTCTATCGTTTGCTATACTTATAGGTAATGAGTGAAATACTTGAAGTAATTGGCGTCGGCCCGCATCCTCAGCCGTGGCCAACAGACAAGCAGTATGATCCAGAGCTGCTTGCCGGGGGTGATCGCCGTAACGTTGAAGACAGGTATCGTTATTGGACGATTGAGGCAATCAAAGCCGATCTAGACAAAAGCCGGGTCGATCTACACATTGCAATTGAAAACTGGCAACATGACATGAACATCGGTACGATTGTTCGTAATGCCAACGCTTTTAACGTGGCAGCCGTACATATTATCGGCAAGCGGCACTGGAACCGACGCGGTGCCATGGTGACAGACCGCTACCTCCATATTGAACAGCACCAAACTGTAGCTGACTTTGTGGCGGCAATGAGGGGTCGGCATATCATTGCTGTCGATAACCTCGAAGGCGCCGTGCCGCTATCCGGAGCAGCCCTACCTAAAGAAGCGGTTCTAGTATTTGGTGGCGAAGGTCCTGGACTTAGTCATGACATGCGGGCTGCAAGTGAGCAGATGGTGATGATTGAGCAATTCGGTAGTACTCGGTCGGTTAACGTCGGCGTGGCGGCTGGTATTGTGATGTATGCTTGGATGCAGGCGCACATCTTGACCAAATAATCACATATTGTCATACTACAACTAAGATGACTATACACCCTGGTGATATTCTTATCCCGAAGCCTGAGCGAACGTCAGTTCTTCAGGTAGGGTTCGACGCCAGTCCAAAACTAAACGATGCGCTGCATCGTTTTTTGTTGCCAGAAAAGCAGCGGCGTCAATTTCTCTTTCGAACAAAGTTAGCTCGCCACCTGCTATATGACGATAGTGATAACGACGGTATTCGCTACGACCGCGAAATAGCAGCCCAGCTGGCGGAAGACAGGAAGAGGCTGCGGTCTATCGGAACGCTACCTCTAGCTATCTGGCGAGCGGAGACGGGGCAATCTCCTAAAACCGGTGATGTTCAGATACAGCTTGAATTGCAACCGTCACGGATACAGCGGCAACTGCTTGGTGGTTTTGTACTCCATGAACTCGCTCGATCATCAGAGGAGCCGTTGATCGTCTATACCCGGCTATCGCATAATAGCCTTCGCTCTAACGATGAGGTCGCACAGGCTGCCTATATGCTCGAACATGACGTCGGTATGCATCAGCTTAATCGACCAGCGTCAGTGCGTCCTACGGCACTCTACCTGAATAATCCGCATATTACAGAGAGAACTGGTGATATCCATGGCGTTTAGCTGGCTATGCTAGTCTCTAGTTTTATGGTATATTATCACTATGAACATACTAACTATTCATCACTCACATCTTCTGCCGAAGCGAGTCGGATAGTTTTCTATATCTCTACATAAGTAAAACGCCGACATTGCTTCGGCGTTTTTATATAGCAACTCTACAACCTAATAGGAATACATATGATTAATCAACCCGACCAAATATTGCAAGCAACTGATAAAAATGTCACAATACCAACAGATATGACGACACTTTCTTCACAACCATACAAAGGTACCCGCGACTACTACCCAGCTGACAAACGCATTCAGAACTACATTTTTGATACCTGGAAGCAGGTTGTGCAGCGACACGGCTACGAAGAGTATGGCGCCCCGATGCTCGAACCGCTTGAAGTCTATACGGCCAAAAGCGGCCAGGAGCTCGCCGGCGAACAGACGTATGCTTTCATCGATCGTGGTGGGCGCACGGTCGCTATTCGTCCGGAAATGACACCAACCATCTCTCGTATGGTGGCTGCTCAGCGTCAAGAACTTGGTTATCCAGCACGTTTGTTCTCGATCGCCAACTTTATGCGCTACGAGCGTCCTCAGCGCGGTCGTGAGCGTGAATTCTGGCAACTCAATACTGATATCTTTGGCGTCGAAGGAGCTATTGCTGAAGCTGAGATGATCGGGCTAGCTAATGGGATTATGAAGGCTTTCGGTGCGACTGAGGACATGTTCACGATTAAGATCAACAACCGCAAACTCATTAACTTTATGATGGCGCAGTTCCTTGGTCTCGATGGTCCGGAGGCTCTCTCGATGGTGAAACTATTTGACCGTAAGGATAAGATCTCAGGCGACGAGTTCACTGCTCAGGCGGCAAATATCTTTGGCGAAGAAATGGCCGAGTCTGGTCTGGCTAAGATCACGCAGTTACTTGCAGCCAAGAGTATGGCTGATCTTCCGAGTGAGTTGCGTGAGAGTAGTGCGGTGCGTGAAGTCCAGGAGCTATTTACGCTACTTGAAGCGGCGGGTGTGACGAATGCCATCTTTGATATTACCTTGATGCGCGGCCTCGACTACTATACCGGTACTGTGTTTGAAGTTGTCGACACCGATCCGCAGAATAATCGTTCGCTATTCGGCGGTGGTCGCTATGACGGGCTAGTTGGTCTGTTTGGCGCCGAGCCAATTCCAACAGTCGGTATGGCACCTGGCTTAACAACGACAGAGCTCTTCTTGCAGACACATGGCTTACTGCCACAGCTGGCATCGACGACTGATATCGGCATTATCGTGCTTGGGGATTCATTGAAGGGTGCTCTTAGACTCGCTGAGCAGCTCCGTGGACGCGGTGTGAATATTGAGGTTGATATCTCTGGACGCAAGCTTGAGAAGCAAATGAAAGCCGTCCTAAAGAAGAACGTACCATTCATGCTATTTGTTGGTGAGCAGGAACTGGCTGATGGTCTCTATTCGTTGAAGGATGTTACAACCGAACAAGAACAGAAGCTGACGGTTGAAGCGATTGCCGAGCGTATCTCCCAGCGCTATATCTAGTGTCCTTGGTTGAGCAGAGGGGTGCCATCTGGTATAATTAGCCCAATGAAGACGACTGTAAAACACCTATCCGATACCAAAGTTGAGTTGACTATTTCAGTTGGCGCCGAAGAACTAAAAGCTGCCGAGCAGGTAGCTCTCACTAAACTAGCTAAGAATGCCAAGGTTCCAGGCTTCCGTAAGGGCAAAGTTCCAGCCAGCGTTGCAGCGAAGAGCGTTGACCCTGCAGCACTTGCTGAACAGACGCTAGAAGACGCGTTATCTAAGGCTGTCGCTGAAGCCTTTACTTCAGAAAAGATTCAGGCACTTGATCGTCCTGCTGTTGAAGTGAAGAAGTTTGTTCCAGGTAGTGAACTAGAATTTACAGCTGAGACTGAGATCATTCCAGCGATTACACTGGGTGACTACAAGAAACTTAGTGCTAAGAAAGAAAAGGCAGCCGTTGCCGCAAAAGATGTCGATGAAATTATCGAACGTATGCGGACTAACTTTGCTGAGAAGAAAGACGTTGAACGCGCTGCAAAAGATGGTGACGAAACAGTTATTGATTTCGTTGGCAAGAAAGACGACGTTGCTTTTGATGGTGGCACAGGTACGGACTATAACCTGACACTCGGAAGTAACTCTTTTATTCCCGGCTTTGAAGAGGGCGTTATCGGCAAGAAGCCAGGCGAGACATTCGACCTTGACCTTGAATTTCCTAAAGACTACCATGCAAAAGAACTTGCTGGTGCCAAGGTGACATTCACGACAACACTTAAGTCGGTCAAAGAAGTTGTCCTTCCTGAAGTAGATGACGAATTTGCTGCTAAGTGTGGTCCATTTACTTCAGCTGACGAGATGAAGGCTGACATTAAGCGCGAACTCGGTGATCAAAAAGAACGTGAAGCGGGCGAGAAGCTCAAAGACGCGCTTGTTAAAGAGCTCATTTCTGTCAGTAAAGTACCCGTTCCTACCATTCTTCTTGAGGACCAAGCGAAGAGTATCGAACAGGATATGACTCAGAATCTTATGTACCAAGGCATGAACCTTGATATGTATCTTGAATCAAAGAAGCTTACAAAAGAGGAATGGCTAGACACTGAAGTCAAAGACGCTGCTGAAAACCGTGTTAAGGCTGGTCTAGTGCTTGCCGAGCTCAGCAAGGTTGAGAAAATCGAAGCCACCAATAAAGAACTTGAAGATCATATTAACCTCTACAAAGAACAGTATGCGAACAACAAGGAAGCATTGGCACAATTTGAGAATCCTGAAGTACAACGCGATATTGCTAACCGTCTTCTGACTGAAAAGACAGTTGAGCGACTCGTTGAACTAAACTCTAAGTAGTTCAACTTACTATTTGATAAACGGCCTCGTATCCCCGAGGCTGTTTATTTTGGCACTCATTTGCGTCGAGTGCCAAGTCGGGTGTATACTTGAAATATGAATAAGCCCAGCAATTATCTTGTCCCAACGGTTATTGAAAAAACATCAGAAGGCGAACGTGCTTTTGATATTTATTCTCGTTTACTCAATGAGCGCATTATCTTTCTTGGTGAAGACGTCAACGAACATACTGCTAATATTGTCGTGGCGCAGCTGATCCATCTTGCCTATGACGACCCTAAGAAAGACATTAAGCTCTATATCAATAGCCCCGGCGGCAGTGTCTATGACGGGCTAGCAATTTACGATACGATTCAATTCATCTCTCCTGACGTTCAGACGATTGGCATCGGCTTACAGGCTAGCATGGGTGCCTTCTTGCTCTCGAGCGGTACTAAAGGCAAGCGCTTTGCTCTTCCGAATAGCCGTATTATGATTCACCAGCCGAGTAGTGGTACGCAGGGTAAGATCAGCGACCAGGAAATCACCCTTCGTGAAGGACTCTTCTTAAAGCAGCGTCTTAACGAAATCCTAGCCAAGAACACTGGTCAGAAGCTATCGAAAATCGAGAAAGATGCCGATCGTGACTTCTGGATGAGCGCCGAAGAAGCAGTTAAATATGGTCTAATTGACGAAGTGATTAAAAAAGCGTAAACCGATCCCTCTTGACGTTCCTTGATATTTGCCTATACTCATCAATGGCAACTTCGCCTATAGATAGGATCCAGTAATGGAATATGTCCCAATCGTTCTTTTTATCGTCTTTTTTGGTATTGTCCTGTGGACTGGCGTCATTCGCCGCGACAGGCTTGAGACGAGTCTTGAGCAGCGCACCACGCTATTGACGGCCGCAGTGATCTGCGTTTTTGCCGGAATAGCGCAGTTGTTGATGCTTGCGCAAGTGCCTGCGCTGCTTGGCCTGATCATCATGATCGTGCTCGTGCCAGTCATGGGCGCAGCCTACCGTACGGTTCGCCGTAGGACGGAGGAGCGTCACTAAAGAGATACAACAGACTTAATAAGAACTAACTAGAGTGCCACCTGTATGCGACAGGATAAGATGGGGTGACGATCTATCGTCGAACCATCATCGCAACACTCTCCATAGTTGCGTAACTATGCTGATGAGCCCAAAAGGGCGAAAGAGTGAAGTAGCGCACGGCAATTAATCCTACTGTTAGAGTACGCAAGATGGTGCTAGTTGTCGCCTGGATGTCGTCGGAACAGTAAGTAGGCGATGGTCGCAAGGACTGCTCCGGAGGCCACTACTGCTGAGGTAATAAGAAGGTTGCCGCCGTCTTCGGCTGGCGTTGCCGTTTCTTGATCTGCTGGGCTACGTATGTTACTACCGTCGCCGGTAGCAGCAGTCTGGTTCATAGCAGTATCGCGCGAGTCTGCCGCGTCGTCTTTTTGTGAGTCGGAGATATTTGGATGAGATGACAGGACCGTCGGCGTGCTAATAACTGATAAAAGTTGTTGGATTGGCGTGAGTGGAACGATGAGATCTGGTACTGGGATTTCACCCTGGTTAATAACGGGCGCTCCTGTGTTGTCAGTAGGCGATTCATCGCTGGGGATTGTTTCAGGACTATCTCCTAATACCCCTCTTATTATTGCCGTATCGATACTCGCTACGACAGCTTTTGTACCATCCGCTGATGAAGTGGCAGATACCCATCTACTCTGGCCGGCATCAAGCTGAGGAGCCCACGTCATGCCGCCATCAGCTGAGTAGTAAATAAAATCTGTATCTGCAACTGCAAATAGCTTACTGCCGTCTGTCGAGGACGTAATTGATTTCCATGCGCGTTGACCTGCGCTGACCTGCGGATTCCAAGTTAAGCCGCTATCAGTCGATACGTAGAGGAAATCATCATCTGCTCCCGCAACAAGCTTTGTGCCGTCCAGTGACGATGCGAGAGTGAGCCAGCGGTGCTGGCCAGCGCTGTCTTGCGCAGTCCAGGTAACGCCGCTATCAGCTGACGTGTAGATAGATCCGTTGGATACGGCGGCCACCAGATTACTGCCATCACCAGATGAGACGACAGATGTCCAATCCCTTGACCCGGAGGCAACTTGCTCTGTCCATATTGCGCCGCTATTGATCGATGTGAAAATTGAGCTATTCGAGGCTGCGGCAATAAGTTTACTACCGTCAGTTGACAATCCGATTGATCTCCATGCGCGTTGACCTGCGCTGACCTGCGGATTCCAAGTTAAGCCACTATCGGCCGATATATAGATGAATCCGTTCGATTCTGCCGCAACTAGCATTGTGCCATCAGCCGACGAAGTAATGGCAGACCAATGGCGATCTCCAGCGCTGACTTGCGGATTCCAACTTAAGCCGCTATCAGTCGATACGTAGACAAATCCGCTACTGGAGGCTGCCGCTAGTTTTGTACCATCTGCAGATGAGGTAGTGGACACCCAGGGCTGAGGAGGATTAATCGTTCCACCTATAACGCTCCATTGATAGCTATCATCTAACGCCATGACGGGTGCACTAAGAGCAGCGACTGGTATGAGAACTGCCATGAGGAATATGGCAAAGACACGACTTCGATTAGTCCAGGAGGACGTGCGGTTTCGTAGATTGAACCCATCGAAATATGTCGCCACGGTCAGCACCTCCCGAGTTACTGCTTGCGTTTACTGTCTTTAGTTATAGCCCAGTCTCTCTCTTAATCAAAGTGTAGTAATTACAACCTGAATCACTCTACTTCCTGTGATTCATGCTATCTAATGCGATATACTAGTTTTTATGCTTACGACACTTCATACAACTAAAAAGAAATCTTCTAGCCGAAGTGACAAACTATTTGATCGTCTCGTGTTATTTATATCTATTCTTTATCCGCTCAGTGCCACACCGCAGTTAATAGCTGTATTTCAGGGTAAGGCGGATGGTGTATCGGTTATATCGTGGATTGCTTTCTTAGTCTGTGCTGGTCTTTTTCTTGCCTATGGCCTACGCCATAAGGTTTGGCCTATGATCCTGTCAAACACACTATGGGTCGTTGTCGATAGTCTGGTTGTTATCGGCATCATGTCGTACCGAATATAATATCCTTGACCAATTGTAAGAATCAGTATTATATAGCTCTATAAATAAGGAGCGATATGTTACATATTGTCAGTGCCGCAGCCGAGCAGCTCAATGCAGTACAGAAGCGTGACGTCCTCCGCTATCCGCCTTATCCGATCGCTCACTTCGATCAGGATGCGTATATATGCAACCAAGAAGACGGTATCTTTGCTGTTGCAGATGGCGTCGGATCGCGGCCACATAGTGACCTTGCAGCCAAGGAAGTATTGGCTGCCTTCGTGAAGGTGTTCAGTCATCATGGCTTGCCAGCGACAGCTGAGCAAGCCCGCGAGCGAATTCACGATGGACTGATCGATCGGCTGCAGCGAGCGGCGGCATTAACTCAGGGCGCAACGACACTGACTGGCATGGTTGTAACACCTGATGGTCATGTCACATATATAAGCGCGGGTGACTCACAATTCTTGATTCGTCGACCAGCTCAGATTATCCGTCAAACGAGCGAGCAAACCCTGAAGCAAGAGGTGCCTGGCCAGCAATTACACGGTCTTTATAACTTCTTTGGCATGGTCGATGGCTATGACCCTTATGTGCCACGTCAGCAGCTGACGGCGCTACCAGGTACGATGACGATTAGCCAAGGAACAGAATGGGGATCAGTTAAGCTGCAGCGCGGAGATCGTTTGATTCTAGTGACAGATGGTGTGATCGGTGATCGGCCAGATGAACGGTTGAGCGAGCTCGACTGGCTTGGTCTGACGCGTCGGGCGCTCGGCGCTAAAGCCTGTGCGCATGCACTGGTGAACTACTCACGAAAAGTAGACGATACGACTGCTGTCGTAGTGGATTACGGAGCGGTGCAGCCAATAGCCTAAATACCCCTTGACTATTTGCCGAGAAGACTTCACAATAGGTACTAAGAAGTAGTGTAGCTGTGGTTACGTGTGTTCTCTGGTCGGGTGGCACCAAACAGAGAAATGACCATAGTTTAGGGAATCTTCGGAGCCGATTACCCAACTAACAATAATCCAATTGCGAGGAGCATCCATGGCAAAAACCAAGCCTGACGCGGCGAGTAAGCGTGTTTTCTTTACGAAAGACGACACAGCCCTTCCGCTACCAAATCTCATCGCTCACCAGAAAGACTCTTGGCGTGAATTCGTCGAGACTGGTTTGAGTGAAATATTTGCAGAACTTAATCCAATCGAGGACTACACTGGTCAGAAACTCGAACTGCGATTCAAAGAATATGCATTCCAGAGTCCAAAAGTAACTGAAGCTCATGCTAAAGAAAATAATGTTACCTTTGACGCACCACTCCACGCTAACGTCGAGTTGACTAACAAGGTCACCGGTGAAGTAAAAGAGCAAGAGATTTATCTTGGTGATTACCCATGGATGACTGATCGGGGTACATTCGTCATTAACGGTACAGAGCGTGTTGTTGTCTCTCAGCTTATTCGTTCAGCGGGTGTATTCTTCACAGCTGATGCTGCTGCCGGACGCAATAACTACGGCGCTAAGCTTATCCCAGGCCGTGGTGCATGGCTTGAGTTTGAGACAGCTTCAAACGGCACTATCTACGTAAAGATCGACCGTCGCCGTAAGTTGCCTGTAACGACATTGCTCCGCGCCCTTGGTCATAATAAGACAAGCGAGATTAAAGCTCTCTTTGCTGACGTTGACACTGGTGATGTGAAATATATCGATGCCACCCTCGATAAAGATCCAGCACGTGGATCAAACGAAGCGTTGATTGAAGTGTATCGCCGACTTCGCCCGGGCGATCTTGCGACTGTTGATAACGCTCGCAGCATGATTGAGCGTATGTTCTTCGACTTCAAGCGATTTGACTACAGCCGTGTTGGTCGTTTCAAATTGAACCAACGTCTTGCTCTTGACGTTGCTAACACAACTGAAAACCGTGTTTTCCAAATGAGCGACCTCGTTGCTATCATTAAGGAAATCATTCGTCTTAATAACACTCAAGATCCTGCCGATGACATCGACGCGCTTTCAAACCGTCGTATCAAGCTTGTTGGTGAACTTGTTGCCCGTCAGTTCCGCGTTGGTATGCTCCGCATGCAACGTAACGCAATGGACCGTATGAGCATGAGCGACCTCGAGAGTGTTACTCCAGGTCAACTCATTAATGCTCGTCCAGTTGTTGCTGCGGTCCGTGAATTCTTCGCTAGCTCACAGCTTTCACAGCTTATGGATGAAACTAACCCGCTCGCGGAGCTTTCACACAAGCGTCGCCTAAGCTCTATGGGTCCTGGTGGTCTTTCTCGTGAACGTGCTGGCTTTGACGTTCGTGACGCCCACCCAACTCACTACGGACGCCTATGTTCTGTAGAAACTCCTGAAGGTGCCAACATTGGACTCGTACTTAACCTTGCTACGTATGCTCGCGTTAACGAATACGGCTTCATTGAGACTCCGTACCTTAAGGTAGAAAACGGCAAGGTGACTGACGAAGTTATTTACCTTGACGCTTCACAGGAAATTACTGAAGTTATCGCCGACGCTGGTGCTGAGCTTAACGATGACGGTTCATTCGCTGCAGAGCGTGTGAGCGCTCGTAATGGACTCCTCCCAGAGCAGGTTGATGCTTCAACTGTGACTTACATGGATGCTGCTCACAAGCAGATTCTTGGTTCAACTGCATCACTAGTGCCGTTTATCGAGAAAAACCGTGTTGACCGTTCACTTACTGGTTCAAACATGCAGAAGCAGGCTGTGCCACTTCTTACTCCAGAATCACCAACGGTTGGTACTGGTATTGAGGCTGAACTTGCAAAGAACACGAGCCAATTAATCGTTGCAGAAGCAGACGGTGAAGTTGTTCGTGCTGACGGTGACGAAGTACACGTTAAGTATAAAGACGGTGTAAAGATTTACGAGCTCGTTCACTTTGCAAAGAGTAACGATGATCGTTCAATCAACCAAAAAGTCCGCGTTGAGCGTGGCCAGAAGGTTGTTGCTGGCGATATTCTTATCGAAGGTGCCTCAGTTGCCGACGGTGAACTCGCGCTTGGTCGTGACCTTATGGTTGCCTTCATGCCTTGGGGTGGCTACAACATGGACGACGCGATCGTTCTATCTGATCGCATCGTTAAAGAAGATGCTC
>RCUK01000315.1_pt1 | contig 50075 bp, 40 predicted proteins | sample 2166381 | NCBI WGS metagenome assembly RCUK01 (sample SAMN09932809, study PRJNA488358) | compost metagenome | isolation source: compost soil in an enriched community | place: Germany: Experimental Botanical Garden | reverse complement strand
GGACCACTACATTAAAAGTGTAATGCTCTACCAGCTGAGCTACGGAATCTTCCTTTTTTTGAAGAACTTCTTCGTTCTAAGGAGGTGCAAATATAGAAACATGATTTATTACCTGCAAATAAAAAATAGAGATAAGTTGTACTTCGCTGATTTAGAGCTAAATTATTTGAAATTCTATGTTGAATAAGGTTGTTTTAGCCTCTTCAGTGCAAGATAATATAGTTTTTGATGTAAGCTAGTGCAATTCAGATTGTATATTTGTTTATGTTAAAGAAAAAGAAAATAGTTGTAGCTATTACTGGCGCCAGCGGTTCTATTTATGCTAAGCTCTTATTAGATAATTTAAAAGCCTTGCATCAGCAAATAGATAAAGTTGGTATTGTGATGTCTGATAATGCTAAAGAAGTTTGGCGATTTGAGCTAGGTAACGAAGCTTACAACGATTATAATTTTGATTTTTATTCAAAGATGGATTTCAATGCACCTTTTGCATCAGGATCTGCTAAATACGACACCATGATTATTGCGCCTTGTTCTATGGGAGCACTGGGGCGTATCGCTCACGGTATTTCAAATGATTTAATATCTAGAGCTGCAGATGTAATATTAAAGGAACGCAGAAAATTGATTGCCGTAGTTCGCGATACGCCGTTTAGTTTAATCCACTTAAACAATATGAAGACCGTTACAGAAGCAGGAGGGATCATTTGTCCTGCAACACCTTCTTTTTACAGCTTACCAAAAACCATTGAAGAGGTGGCGCAAACTGTGGTGGATCGAGTAATAGATTTATCGGGGTTAGAAAAAGATAGCTATCGCTGGAATGATTAAATAGGTTAGTTGTTGAACTTATGACTTAAAACTTACTACCTAAAACCTACAACTTGGCACAATTTCTTATCTTTGCATCCTCAAATGAAGAAAGTAGCTTTTTATACTCTTGGCTGTAAGTTGAATTTCTCAGAAACTTCAACAATTGGTAGGTTGTTTACCGATGCAGGCTATAGCGTGGTAGAATTTACGGACGCTGCCGACGTTTACGTAATCAACACTTGTTCTGTAACCGATCACGCAGATAAGAAATGCCGAAAGGTAGTTAAAGAGGCACTTAAATATTCTCCAAATGCTTACGTAACTATCGTAGGTTGCTATGCACAACTAAAACCTCAAGAAATCGCAGAGATTGAAGGGGTGGATATGGTGTTGGGCGCAGCAGAGAAATTCCGTATAGTTGAATTTATTACTGATTTAACTAAACAGCCAAAAGCAGTTGTACATCAGCAAGATATTGAAAAAGTAAATCACAACTTTATTGCCGCTTATTCTATTGGTGATAGAACCCGTACTTTCTTAAAAGTTCAAGATGGATGCGATTATCCGTGCACTTATTGCACCATTCCTTTGGCTCGTGGCAATAGTAGAAGCGATACCATCGAAAGTGTATTGCAAAAAGCACAACAGATTGCCGCAAGCGGTGTAAAAGAAATCGTGCTTACAGGCGTAAACCTTGGTGATTTTGGTATCAGAGAAGGTCAGCGTGAAGACCGTTTCTTTGATTTGGTGAAAGCCCTAGATGAAGTAGAAGGAATAGAAAGAATCCGTATTTCATCTATCGAACCCAACTTATTGAGCAACGATATTATTGAGTTTGTAGCGACTTCAAAACGTTTTGTGCCACATTTCCATATTCCACTACAATCTGGTTCTGATAAGATTTTAGGTTTGATGAAACGCCGCTATCAGCGTAATTTGTATGTAGATAGGGTAGCGAAAATTAAAGAATTGATGCCCAACTGTTGTATTGGGGTGGATGTGATCGTTGGTTTTCCTGGTGAAACTCAAGAAGACTTCTTAGATACTTATGAGTTCCTCAATGGATTGGATATATCTTACTTGCATGTATTTACCTATTCGGAGCGTGAACAAACAGAAGCTGCCGTGATGAAAGGAAAAGTTGCAGGAAGTACTCGTTTCGAACGTAATAAAATGCTTCATATTCTGTCTGACAAGAAAAGAAGGGCTTTTTATCAATCGCAGATAGGTACTGATGCTCAAGTTCTTTTTGAGGATGACCAAAAAAATGGCTTTATGCATGGCTTCACCAGAAACTACGTGAAAGTTAAAGCTAAATATGATCCGGTGATGGTTAACGAGCTGAAAAATGTAAAGTTAGTAGAGCTTACAGCAGATGGTGAAGTGGAAGTGGTTGAGCTTGAAACTGTTTACGCACACCATTAATATCTACGATTTTAGATTTAACCAATTAAGGGTTAAGGGAAATCAATTCCTAATGTTAACCCCGCTTTTTGTTACTCCCGATGAAAAATAGGGATTTACTTCAATCTGGTTTATAAACTCAAACCTTGCACTAAAACTACCAGCCAAACCAGATAGCGCAATTGGAAAACCTAGGTATTTGCTACGAAGTAAAGCCGGATGACGGCACTATCGAAACCACGAAGAAGGAATGCCTATTTTTCATGCTTAAATATGACTTAAAATAGCTGTAAAAAGCTATCAAAAAGAGAGAAAGAATAGGCAAATTTTATATATTCGCCTAAACTTTTAATGTATGTTTCCAACCGTATCTCATTTTATTTCTTATTTGTTTGGCGTTGAGGTGCCTCTACCATTTAATACCTTCGGCGTATTCGTTGCTCTGGCGTTTGTGGCAGGATATTGGGCTTTTAGCGAAGAGTTAAAACGTAAAGAAGCTTTAGGTATTTTGAAACCAGTAAAACACGTTACCACTATTGGTGAGCCTGCTTCTATTGGGGAATTAATATCGAACGGTGTATTCGGGTTTTTGATAGGTTACAAGTTGATTTACGCATTGGTAAACTATAAATTGTTTGTAGCCGATTCGCAATCTGTATTGTTATCGACTAAAGGAAATTTATTAGGCGGACTAGCTTTAGCCGCACTTTTTGTTTACTGGTCATACAAGGAAAAAGAGAAAGTAAAGTTACCTACACCTAAAAAAGTGGAAGTTACCGTTCGTCCGCATGAGTTGATGAGCAGTATGATAGTTTGGGCCGCTGTTTGGGGCTTTTTAGGTGCTAAAATATTCGATAACCTAGAACACTGGGATACTTTCATCCAAGATCCGATAGGTGGTTTGCTTTCATTTAGTGGTTTAACTTTTTATGGAGGGTTAATTTGCGGTGGTGCAGCGGTATTGTACATCGCTCATAAAAATGGGATTAAACCGTTACATATGTTAGATGTTGGCGGACCAGGAATGATGTTGGCCTATGGTGTTGGTCGTATTGGCTGTCATTTATCTGGAGATGGCGATTGGGGAATTGACAACTTAAATCCTAAGCCGATCAGTTGGTTGCCAGACTGGTTGTGGGCTTACACGTATCCAAATAATGTTGCTGGAGAGGGTAATCCAATTCCTGGATGTGTAGGTAGATTTTGTAACGAACTGCCAAATCCAGTTTATCCAACACCTATTTACGAGGTTATTGCTGCTTTATTGATTTTCTGGTTTTTATGGAAAATTAGAACTAAAGTAAATATCCCAGGAATGATGTTTGGTATTTACTTGATGTTTAGTGCTGTAGAGCGTTTCTTAGTGGAGTTGATTAGAGTGAATTCAAAATATACAGTTGCGGGTATTTCTTTTACACAAGCGGAGCTGATTTCTTTAATCCTCTTCGTAGCCGGTGCTTTATTAGTATCGAATGCCTTAAAAAACAAAGATAAACTTGCAAAATACTAGCCGATGAACTACGAATTGTTATGTAATAAAGTTATTGCTATTGCAAGGCTTACTGGTAATTTCATCAGAAAGGAATCTTTGGCTTTTGATAATAGTGCAATAGAATATAAAGGTCTAAATGATCTGGTTTCGTACGTGGATAAAACTGCCGAAAGACAATTGGTGAAGAACTTAAAAAAAGTATTGCCAGAATCGGGTTTTATTACGGAAGAGGATGAAACCGAAAATACTTACGACAGGCCATTTACTTGGATTATTGATCCCTTGGATGGAACTACTAACTTCATTCATGGTATTCCCACTTTTTCTATCAGTATTGCTTTATACGAAGGCAAAGAGCCAGTGTTAGGCGTAGTTTACGAAATCAATAGGGGAGAAATGTTCTACTCTTATAAAGGAGCTCCTGCATATCTAAATAATAAGGAGATCAGGGTTTCTAAAGCCAGCGATTTATCTCAGTGTTTACTGGCAACGGGCTTTCCTTATTATCAGTTTGATAAACAACCGCAATATATTAAGCTATTTACAGAAATGATGCAAAGGTGCCATGGCTTACGTAGAATTGGTTCTGCCGCGGTAGATTTAGCATATGTAGCTTGTGGCAGGTTTGATGCTTACTTTGAATATAACCTTAACTCTTATGACATGGCCGCTGGTGCCTTCTTGGTAAAACAGGCAGGGGGTACATTGGTTAATTTTTCGGGTGGCGATGAATATTTGGAAACTAGAGAAATTGTAGCTACCAATGGATTGATAACCCAAGAAATTTTAGATACGATTAAGAAGCATTTTAACTAAGTTTTACTCGTTGTTGTAATAGCTAAGAGACTTACGAAGTTTAACTTATTTTGTATGATTCTTGTTAATGTAAAGTTGAGGGCTTCGCCGTTTAAAAACTTCGTAAGTCTTATTAATCAAAGTCCTAATTGATATCATAAAAAAAAATCCGTAGTGTTTACTACGGATTTTTTTTATATAAGCTTTACAGTCTTAAAGTGCTTCAGAAACTACGTCTTTCACTTCTGGAACCATACGTTGTAGTAAGTTTTGTATGCCCGATTTTAAAGTAATGGTGCTTGATGGACAACCACTGCATGAACCTCTCAATTCTACTGTTACCACACCTTCATCAAAAGATTTGTAAGTAATCGCACCACCATCTTGCTCAACCGCAGGACGAACGTAGTCATGTAAGATTTGCTGTATCTTTATTTCAGTTTCAGTACCTTCAAAGCTTGGAGCTTCTTCAGCAGCGTCTTTAATTTTAAGTTCTGCTTCTACCGCACCTTTTACAAACTCTTTTAAAATTGCTTCAATATCACCCCATTCTGCATCTTCAGTTTTAGTGATGGTGACGAAATTACTTGCGAAAAACACACCGTTTACAAAGTTGAATTTGAACAACTCTTTAGCAAAAGGAGAGCTTTCGGCACTTTCTTTGGTCGCAAAATCTTCACTACCGTTAATTAGAAGTTTATTTACCATGAACTTCATGGTAGCTGGATTAGGTGTTTGCTCTGTATATACGTTAATAGTCATGTCTAATAGAATTTATATTACAAAAATATACAATTGCCATTCCAATTGTTGTCTAATTTAGGTCAAATAAGATAGAATTTTGAATGATCAAAGGAGTGAATGATAAAATTGGATCAACGCTATACTATTATTTACTCATTCGAAATTCACTCATTTTATCATTACTAAAATATCCCCGTATAGCTAAAAGGAGTGATTTTCTTTAATTCAGCTTTGATGTTATCATTAATATCCAATTCGTCAATAAATACAGCAATAGTTGCTGCAGTAATTTTCTGGTTGGTTCTGGTTAATGCCTTTAAAGCTTCGTAAGGATTTGGATAAGCTTCTCTACGCAATACCGTTTGAATTGCCTCCGCAACTACCGCCCAGTTATCTTCCAAATCAGCGTCGATAGCTTGTTGGTTAAGAATAATTTTGCCTAAACCCCTCAAGGTTGAGTTAATTGCAATTAAAGTATGGGCCATTGGTACACCAACATTTCTAAGTACAGTAGAATCTGTTAAATCTCTTTGTAAACGAGAGATTGGTAGTTTTCCTGCTAAAAATTCGAATAGCGCATTAGCAATTCCAGCATTTCCTTCTGCATTTTCAAAATCAATTGGGTTTACCTTGTGCGGCATTGCCGATGAGCCAACTTCACCTTCTTTGATTTTTTGCTTGAAGTAATTTTTAGAAATGTAAGTCCAGATATCGCGATCTAAATCAATGATGATGTTGTTGATACGTTTTAAGGCATCACATTGTGAAGCAAATTGATCATAATGTTCTATTTGCGTAGTGTATTGCGCCCTGCTTAAACCTAAAGTTTCATTAACAAATTGATTAGAAAAATCTACCCAGTTAATTTGAGGATAAGCAATATGGTGAGCATTAAAGTTGCCTGTTGCACCTCCAAACTTGGCGCCATTAGGAACAGTCTTTAAGTTTGCCAACTGAACTTTTAAACGCTCTACAAACACCATAAATTCCTTTCCCAATTTAGTAGGAGAGGCTGGTTGACCATGTGTATGAGCTAATAAAGGTACGTTGTTCCATTCGTTGGCAAGTTCCGTTAGTTTTTCAATAAGCTGTTCTATGGCTGGATAGTAGCTTTCGGTTAAGGCTAACTTGAAAGTATACGGGATAGCGGTGTTGTTGATGTCCTGAGAAGTTAGGCCAAAATGGATGAACTCTTTGTAAGACTGTAGGCCCAGGCCATCAAATTTGGCTTTGATAAAATATTCTACAGCTTTCACATCGTGATTGGTCACACTCTCAGTGTCTTTTACACTTTGTGCATCAGCTTCAGTAAAATCTTGATAAATATTTCTCAGTTGAGAGAATAAGTTTTTATCAAAGCTTTCTGTGCCTGGAATATTAGCCTCAACTAATGCAATAAAATATTCAATCTCTACTAGTACTCTGTATTTGATTAAAGCATATTCAGAAAAATAGTCGGCAAGTTTAGCAGTAGTTTTTCTGTAGCGGCCATCAATAGGAGAGATAGCTTGTAATGAAGATAAAGTCATATTTTATTGAATTTTATAAAGATGTGCAAAGTTAACATTTGTTGACTATTAACATAGCCCAAAAAAGTTATAAACGAAAAAAGCCCCGATAAATCGAGGCTTTTTTATACTTTACTATTTGACTAGTGTTTTACAGTTGAATCAACAACAGTAGTATCAGTTTTAACAACTGTATCAACAACAGTAGTATCAGCAGTGATAGTAGTATCAGTACCTACAGTATCAGTACCTTCTGATTTGTTCTCAGAAGAACAAGCAACTACAGTTAAAGATAATGCTAAAGCTAAGAAGCCAAATTTGAATAAGTTTTTCATTTTAATTTTCGTTTAAACTTTTTTAATTAATTAATTACTGATTAATACCTCTATTTAAAAAAGGTAACCCACTAAAAAATAAATAATTCAGATAATTATCTAATTCATTGATATTCAGTTGTTTAAAATTTAAAATATTTTAATTGTATTAGGAAAACAACTATTTTATTGCTACTTCTCCTGGTCTGGTGCTTTGCGAACCCGTTTCATTTGCCTCATTTATTAGTCTAGTAGTTTCAGCTTGTTGTTGGTGGATAACTGTTGAGGCATTTTTCGCATAGTTTTGAAGGTCGCTATTGGTTAGTTTTTTCGCTTCCTCAAATAATGTGGTATAAGCAGCTTGTAAAGATTGTAGTTTTTGCAAAATCTGCTGGTCTAAGGTTGGCGATGAAAGTTCTTTAATGGCATTTATTTCCTTTTGCTGTACCTCTGATAGTTTTCTCTCCAGCAATAAACCTTTTCCTTTCGCAATCAATTCCATGTCATCTGTCAATTTTAGGTAACTAGGTGCAATTTTCTTGGCGAAAGCTCTCAATCCTGCATGTTTACTTTTAGCAGCAATATTTGTCAGTTCAGAAACATATAAATTCTGTGAATACACAGAAAGCATAAAAGCTTTTTCTGCGCCATCCATATCAATATCAGCAGTGCTAACTTTTGCTTTGGTAGTAGCATCAATTGCAGAGTCTACAGGTTCTACCGCTTTATCTCTGTGGTCTCGTTCTGAGGGGGTGCAAGAAGTTGCGAATAGTAGTGCTGTGGTTGCACTCAGAATCATCATTTTATTGAGGTTGATCATGTCTTTTGGTTTTAATGTTTGTGATATAACCAATTTGAACTCATTTTGATTGCATAATATCAAAATAACAGCTTCACTTGTCTTAAATGAATAACAATTGTGCTAATGATTAAAAATAAATCCAAACAAAAAATCTAAAGTTTTTATTAGAAAGATATGGATATACGTCGAACACTTTTAAGTAGCACTTCCGTTTTTTTTATTGTAATAGTGACAATAGTGTGCTTTTCTTCATGTAAGAACAGTGAATCTGAGTTGGGTAAACTCGCATTTAAAATTTCTGGCAATAAGATTTTTAAAGAAATAAAAGAAGAGGTTTTTGCGGAAAGACTCAAGTCGGTCAGGGAGAAGGGATCTAGCAATTTTAAAAATCCAAAGTTTTTGGAAGCATTTTACGATAAACATAACTACGCACCGATACTGTTGAGTAAAATTTTTTCAGATAATCAGATGGATAGTATTATCGCTGTTTTTGGGAGAGCTGAAACTCATGGTTTGAATCCTGAATTATTTAATGAAGAGCAAATAAAATTGCTTTACGAACAAATGAATGATAAGGATGAAATTCGCAATGTCGAAGACGCTTATAAGGTACTCGCAACTCTGGAACTTTCTCTCGCGAATGCAATTAGCAATTATAGTAATGCAATGCAATTTGGAGTATTGAGTCCTAGAAAGATTTATGCGCAATATTATACAAAAACAAAACGCCCAGATGAGGTAAGCTTTTTCGGTGCTTTGGAAACAGCGGATGTCAAACAGTTTTTGGATAGTGTGCAGCCTAAGCACAAGCAATATGTCGCTTTGCAGCAAGCTTTAATGAGTCAACGAACATCAAATAATGCTGATGGAGAAGAAAATCAACGAATTATTATTGTCAATCTAGAGCGTTTGCGCTGGCAAAATAAACCGAAAGAAGAGAAGTATATTTGGGTTAATATTCCAAATTTCAGCTTAGATGTAGTTGAAAAAGGAAAGTCAACCTTAAATATGAAGGTATGTGTAGGAGAAGGAAGGAATCAGGATTATAAAGACAAGTTAGTAGAGTATGACGAGTCTGGAATACAAAAAGATCGCCCTTTTAATAGAGAAACACCTCAGCTGAACAGTTTAATTCATAGTGTACAGGTTAATCCGGTCTGGAATATCCCCGAAAGTATTGCTAGTAATGAAATCACAAAATATGCTGCTGCAGATCCCTACTATTTAGCCAATAACAATATTGATGTTTATTTGGATGGAAAGATAATAGAAGATCCAGAAACTATTGATTGGTCTGCTGATGGTGCGGGCAAAAAATATAAGTTTAAGCAGCGCCCTGGGGAAGAAAACTCCTTAGGTAAAATAAAGTTCCTATTTGATAACCAAAGCAGTGTTTATCTGCATGACACTCCAAATCAGCAAGCTTTTAAGCTGCGAGTGAGATCGGTTAGTCATGGTTGTGTGCGTGTAGAAAAGCCATTAGAGCTGGCGAAAGCATTGTTTGGAAGTGGTTCTACTTACGATGGGATTAGTAAAGCGATGCAAGTAGGGCAGCCAAAGGCAAAGGATATTGCTTTACAAAATAAAGTGCCCGTGTATTTAAGTTATCTCACTTGCTGGTTAGATGAAAAAGGGAAATTGCAATATTGTAAAGATGTTTATGGTTTAGATATTGTGTTGTACAGCCATTTAGTACGATTGAAATGAGCTTTTTATTAACAGAGCTTAATCCATATAATTAGTCTGGTATTCGTTTGTAAAACTAGCGGCTAAAGTCTCGTTTAGATATTTGGATTGGTAATGATCTACTGATTTATTGATGAATAGAACTGTTTTATCTTCTATCGTTTTAATCACTTTATCAGCTAGTTCTGGGGCAACAGCTGGGCATCCTTGACTGCGTCCTAGCCTACCAAGAGCTTTGATGGTTCCATCGCTCACATATGGAGCGCCGTGTACCACTATAGCTCTGCTTCGGGCATTTGAATTAAATCCTTCATCCATGCCGTCTAATTTAAGTGATTTGCCATGTATGCCTCTGTACACTTCGCCTGTAACGTAAAAACCTAAGCTGCTAGATAGTGAGTTGTTGGTATTAGAGAACTTGGTAGCTTCATCGCCACCACTGTTTTGACCATGTGCAACCCAAGTGTTCAATAGCAATTCTTTTTTGTTCAAGTCGATAATGTAAAGTCGCTTTTTAGTACTTAACTGGTCGAAGTCGGCAATGCTTAAAATTCCTTTGTTAGAGGTGAGTCCAGAATGTTTTAAGTTGTAGAAACCTGTAAGGGCTTTCTCGAAAACTGGTAACGACAAACCAGCTTCTTTTAAATGAAGATCTACATAAAGTGTATTGATGTAACTATTATAGATACTATCAGCAGCTAAATGTTGCTTGCTAACAGTTTTTGCTTCTGCGGTTACATTTGGCTTACGTGCCGAAGCTAATAATAATAAGATTGCCAATCCTGATACGCCTAATCCCAAAATGTTCTTTCTCACTATATCTAATTTATATTAAAGGTTACGTAGGAGGTTTAATCTATAGGCTATTTTTGTTTTATGGTACAAAAGTAAGATTGTATTTCTCTCGTCGTTAAACTTTTTTTCGATTCTTGCGATTGAATGACATTTTTTTTTATTTAAATCTGCTGATTTTGTGTGTTTTGCTTGTTTGTCTTTTCTAACGAGATATTTTTGTTCTTATTGTATTAATTATATTTATTGGTTTAAAAGTAGTATTTCTGGTTTCGTAACATTTAATGTTAAACAAGAACACCCCGTAAGTTTTTCCTACGAGGTGTTTCTTAAATTTAATTAAAACTAATTATTTGCTTGCCGAAGTCGAAGTTGCTTTGTCAATTAAGAAAGTCAATGCAGTTCTGTGGGCTTTAGTTTGCTCGTCGGTACTTGTAGCTGTAGCTAACTGACCTTTAATTTTAACCAAAGTAGATAGTGCAGCGGCTTTACTTGCATTATCGTAACCACCTGGAGCGGCAACAATTGCAGCAGCAGCTTTAACGTATTCTGTTTGTAAATTCTGACGGAACAAGTTCACGTTTCCTTTTAAATCAGCCGAGAAGATATCGTTAGTTAAATCGTTCATAACACTAGCTACAGAATAAGTATTTCCATACAAACCACTATTGTTAATTCTACTTAAAGTGGTTGGATGTAACAACTGAGCCAAAGTTCCTAATTGCAAAGAAAGAAATGTGCTCTGTGGTTTGATGTCTTCAGTGGCACCAAAGAAACCAAATCCTCTACGTTGAATCTGTAAGTAAGGAAATAAAGCTTTGTCGGCATCAAAAGCATTAGGTGAAAACACGTAAGTACTTAATAATGCAAGTGCTTTCTTTTGGTAAGCTTCTGGTACTGGCGTAAAAGGAGCGGTTTTAGTTTCTTGTCCTACAAAGCTACGGTCTACATAAACACCGCCAATATAACGGCTTAATGCCGCCGCCATGCTAGCACGTTGGCCATTTAATTGTTGGTACTTGATACGCAGTTCTTGGTAACTTTGGTTAGGCTTGCTAAATCTTTCTTTCAACTTAGGGATCATGCTGTTGATCAATTTAAAGCGATCTTCGCCATAAACAACCATGTCATTAGTTTGATCGTTTACATTTACTCTTGGATCAATACCGCCACCTGGACTACGCATATCATCTGCGTCGTTACCGAAAGCCAATTGTGGGTCGGTACTTCTACTTAGGATTTTGTTTAAGCCAGCTTCTTCTTCTTTTTCACTGAAAGGAGTGTAGCCGTATTCGATAGCCCATAAATCATAAGGACCAGCTTTAGTGGTATAATAATCGCCTTGTTTACTACGGTCGCTGCTTACGTTGATAGCAGGATAATCCATTACAGAACCTTGCAAACCAATTTTACGGGTTAAGCTTTTGTCGTTCATTTGTGCAGGGCTCAACATCTGACTAGCTTTCATATTATGATTTAAGCCTAAAGTATGTCCCATTTCATGCATAATCAGATAATACAAGAATTGTTTGTGCATTTCCTTAACTGTAGCCGCTCTTGCTGCTTCAGAAACGTCAGCATCTAGTACTTCAATAGCTGCTAAACCTGTTTGATATTGCATACTTAGCTCTTGTGCCAATGAGCAAAAAGCCATATGATTTTTATCGTTATGTGCACCATGTTGAGTTGCAGCTACGGCTTGCATAGGATTTTCCCAAGGTAAGTTCATCGCCATTGATGGACCACCATTGTAAAGATCATCTTGCACTGATGTACCAGCGCCTGATTTCCATTCTACGGTAATATCTGCACCTAAAATTTGTCCAGTTAATGGATTATAGAAACTTGGACCAATTGCGCCATAAGATGGGTAGGCCGAAGAAACCCAACGGATTACGTTGTAAGCAATGTCTGAAGGATCCCAAGTTGCATTATCTGGCATTTGCTTCATTACCACAGCGTTTTTGAAACCAGCTTTTTCAAAAGCTTCATTCCATTTTTCGCCTGCTTCTTTGATGATAGAACGATATTCTAAAGGCGTAGTATTCTCAATCCAGAATACGATTGGTTCTACAGGTTCGCTCAATTTAGCATTAGGATTCTTCTTTTTCAGATCCCAACGACTGATAAAATCTTTATATGGTGTAGCACCTACGGAAGTCAGATTATCAACTTCTGAACCAAAATAACCTACTCTAGGATCATCTCTACGAGCTCTAAAATCGTTTTGAGGTACTTCAAGGAATGAGTGTTGCATTTTTACACGAACATATCTTGCATCGGTAATATCTTTACCGCCACCATTTAAAGGCATCGGATTGTCGTAAGCTAGGTCTACCACAACATCAGTATTACCGTTAAAAGATTTTACTGCCTGATATTTTGACTTAGCAGCATTTAAACTTCCTAAGTTGAACATGGCACCAGGAGGCAATCCTGGAGGTGTAGTTGGTTTAACAGGATCTAGTTTATCACTTAAGAATAAACCATCTACAGAAATTAAATAACCACCTTCGTCTTTAGCACTAAACTTGTCCGCAAAAAATACAGCATCCGAAACGTCTACATTTGCCGCTTTACTTACTGGATTTGCAGGGTCATAGTAAAATGCCGTATTTTTTTCTAAGAACTCAACTTTATCATCAACTTGTTTGATATGGAACAATTTGGTTGTTCTAATCATGTTCTGGTTTAAAAACAATCTAGTTGGTCCACCCATTGAAAAACTCTGATAGATAAAGTCTTTACCTAGCTGATCTTTTTTAATGTACAATTGCAAGCTACCTGTAACGGTGTCTTTATAAAGGGTAAATAAACCATCAATTTTTTTGCTCGACTTGATTTTGTCGGCTACCGTTGGTTTTGGTGGGGTTGGCGGCGTTGTTGGAGCCACCTTTTTTGTGGTGTCAGCAGGTTTGTCTGCCTTTTTTGTTTCCTGAGCATTGGCACTGAAAGCAAATAGTGCTGCCGCAGGAATTAACCATAAGTGTTTCTTCATTTTTAAGTTAGTTAATGTTACTGAGTTGATTAGCGTTTGGTTGGAATAGCTTGTTCCTTCCTGTTATTTTTAGCAAGTTAATTAATTAGAGCTAAATATTAAGTATTAGACGAGCTTAAAGGGTAAATGTTGCAGCTTATGGAAAAATTATGATAATATTTTATCATCGGTTAGAAAAAGCGTTTAAGGGCAGTGCCTTGCATATCAAAATTTGATATACTGAAGAATTTTACGATTGATATTCTGAATTTGTTTAGATTGTTCAATCAGAATTACTAAGATCAATTTAGAAAATCTCTAAAGATGATTTCTAGAAAATCATTGCTTTAAAAAAAGATGGCTGAACAAATATTTTGTTCAGCCATTTGTTACAGGTGAAAATATTTTGTGATCTTATCTTCCTCCTGGGGGGCAGTTTTCTTTTAAAAACTTGGTGAAAATTAAAGCTAAGTGCTCTCTAGTTCCTTCGCCCTCCGCAATACCATGTGTACGATTTGGGTAACTCATTAATTGGAAAACTTTTTTGTGCTTAACCAATTCATTGATCAACATTTCAGCATTTTGATAGTGAACATTATCATCTCCCGTACCGTGGATATATAACAGGTTGCCTTTTAGGTTTTTAGCATGTGTAACTGGCGAACCTTTTACATAAGCATCTGTAGTAGGAAAGGGAGTTCCCATATAACGTTCTTGATAAATGTTGTCGTAAGTTAACTGATTGGCCACAGCTGCCACTGCAATACCTGTTTTGTAAATTTCTGGGTATTGGAATAAAAGGTTTAAGGTAGATGATCCACCGCCGCTCCAGCCATGTACAGCAACACGATCTTTATCCATAAATGGATAGGTTGCCAATAGTTTTTTAGTAGCCATTGCTTGGTCGCGAATATTGATTACACCAATGTTTTTATAGATTGCTTTTCTCCAAGCGGTACCTTTTGGAACAGGTGCACCACGGTTATCCATAGAAATGTAGATATAGCCATCTTTAGCCATGTCTCCTGCGTATAATCCTGTTTTGCCAGCGCCCCAAACATCTGCTGCAGTTTGCGAAGCAGGCTCTCCATAAACATAAAATACAACCGGATATTTTTTTGTAGCATCGAAATTATCTGGCTTCTTCATCCAACCATCCATCTCAACACCATCCTCGGTAGTTACCTTAAAGAATTCCACTTTGTTTTTAATGGCCTGTTGCTTACCTAATTGATTGGTAATGCTGCCTTCCATGCTCAATGGATTGTTTGTAGTAAAATTCATCCATTCTGTAACTGGTGCAATGGTGGAGCTGTTATAGCTATGGCGTGCAAAAAGTCCGTTAGGAGAAATCGAATAACTGTGAGTACCTGGTAAAACAGATGGTGTAACCATTTCTAATTTTCCCTTGCCATCTAGTTTAGTTTTGTACAAGTATTTTTGAGTGGCATTGTTTGGAGAAGCCATAAAATAGATGGTATTGTTTTTCTCGTCAACCAAACTCAAATCAATTACATCGTAGTTACCTTTGGTAACTAAAGTTTCTTTTTTACCGTCTTTGCTTATGCGATAAAAATGATTATAGCCATCTTTTTCTGTTTGGTAGAGAAATTCTTTATTACCATTTAACCAAATGAACTGATCCTGAGCATCAATCCAAGATTTATTGGTTTCTTTATAAATTTCGTTGATAGTTCCGGTAGTTGCATTAGCCACAAATAACTTGCTTTCGTTTTGCTCGCGATTTAGTTGTTGTAAAATAATCTCGTTGGTGTTCGGAATCCAATTCATACGAGGGATATAATTTTGGACAGTACTGCCCGGAATAGCTAGCCAATTCGTTTTCGCAGTTGCAATATCTACCACACCAATTTTACAAGCAGATGGATCCTGTCCAACTTTTGGATATTCTACAGGAACGTTAAATGAATAGATAGAATCAGTATTGTTGATCATCAGGAAGTTCTTGATTTTTGTAGCATCAATTTGCCAGTAAGCAATCGACTTGCCATCAGGAGACCATCTAAAACCATCTAAACATCCAAATTCTTCTTCATAGACCCAATCAAATGTTCCGTTGATCATTCTTGTAGTTCCATCTGTGGTAAGCGCTTTGATTGCACCACTAGCTAAATCTTCTACATAGACGTTATGCTCGCTTACATAAGCTACTTTCGAACCGTCTGGCGAAAACTTAGCAAACATTAAAGATGATGCTGGTTTGCCTTTGCCAATTTGTTTTAAAGTGTTGTTTGTAATATCGGCAACCCAGTAATCTCCACGACTATCCTGACGCCAAACTCTTTTGGTGTTAGTGTATATTAATGCTTTGGTTCCATCATCAGTTAACTGAAAGCTCCTTACTCTAAGTGGGCTTGATGCATTTGTTGGCGTTAGCAATTGGTTGCTAATGATAGTTTTTCGTTCGTTTCTAGGCAAGGTGATAGTCACTATTTCTCCTCCCATATTTTGGTAATAACTGTTACCATCTTTGGTCCAATTAATCCCACCTCTCTGCGCTTTTGCAACATTCGACCCTAAAAGCGAAACTACTGCAAGAGCAATAAATAATTTGGTGATTTTCATTTTATTTATAAGTTGTTAAGTTCTGTTAATAGTAATCTTGTTTTATAGATTGATAAACTGTTGGTATGCAGACTGTAGATAAGATTTCCCTGAATTTAAAATTTGGTTGGTCTTTTTAGCATCTTCTGGATTGCTGTTATAAAGTACGCTTTTTCCGACATTGTCAAACGTTACCGTATGTTTATCATTTATGAATCCAAAACCATTGTCCCAACTAAAATAAGCAAAATGTTTGCTGTATGGGTTTAATAAGTTTTTACTCCATTTAAAATCCTTGCTGTTTATTTTTAGTTGCGCAAGTAGGGTTGCAGATAAATCTTGTTGACTGCCAGTTTTATCAAATACATGTCCTTTAAAGTCGTCTCTAATTACGTCTCCATAAAATATTAAAGGAATGTGATAACGTTGTGGTTCATAAATTTCGTGATTGGTTTTAGGTAGGGTATGCCCATGATCAGCAACAAAAATAAATAGCGTATTTTTATACCAAGGTTGTTTTTTGGCTTCACTTAAGTAGCTGCCAATGCACGAATCGGTATAAAACGCAGTGCTTTTAAATCTCTGTATATTATCGGCATTGCCAAATTTATAATCAACTGGCAATTCGAAAGGTTCGTGATTTGTTAAGGATAGTATGGTAGAGAAAAAAGGTTGTTGAGTCGCATTAGCATCAGTTAACTGTCTGTTGAAAACCAGTCCATCGTAAGCACCCCATTTCGAGTTCATATCTTTTTTATCAAAGGTATTTCTGTCTGTAAGTTTTTGATATTGATGTCCTAATATAAATGCTTTGTAGTTGTCGAACTCAGATTCTCCTCCATAATAAAATGAGGTTTGATACCCATTTTGATGTAATTTTTGACTGATTGCAGGTATTTTCTGCATTTTTTCGGGCCATTTTACAATGCTGCCTACTCCTAAAGTTGGGAAACCAGTTAATGAACCTATTAAACCTTTGTCTGTGCGGTTGCCAGTAGCATAAATCTGACTGAAAGAAACCCCATTTTTGGCTAAACTGTCTAAGTTCGGCGTAATTCCGTCTTCGTTACCTAAAGACTTGGTTAAATCGGCCGTAAAACTTTCTAAAATAAAAATTACAACATTTGGTTGAGCCGTTTTTAAGAAAGAAATAGTAGTGTCTTTTTCTACGTGATATAAGTTGCTTACTTCTAAATCAGCTTGTTTTTGGTCTAGGTATATATATGGATTCTTCTTTACTTTACCGCTAGCCAAAATGCTCGACATTAAGTTCCACTCTGTGTTTAGCGACGCATGGTTTAGTATCTGGTAATTAGAGAAAAAGGCCATGCTTTGAGAATTTGGAGTAGTTCCCGTTCCACCTCTAATAAGCAAGAAATTAAAACCTAGCACCAATACAGCTATTAATGATTTTGCCCAAATTGGTGTCTTAGTAAATTGTATTTGACGTCGGATAAGTATAAAATTGAGATAGAAGCCTACCGCTAATAAAATCAGAAATACAAAAAGTATAAGGAAAATAGGAGAGGAAGCACTAGATGCTAAAGATTCGTTTGGTGTAAGTATAGCAAATTCTATAGCCCGAGAGTTTATTTTGCTTCCCCACTCACGATAGATATTGAAGTTGATAACTGAAATTAGACTGAAAAGGATGATCAGCACGGCATTGTATTTCCTTACCCAGTTGAAGTTAATTTTTTCCCTGTTGGTGAAATACCAAAATGTATATACCAGTAATGGAATAACTGCAATATATGCCGCCATTGAGAGGTCTAGCCTTAACGCGTGATAATAGGCTGCAAACTTTTCTGAAAGAGGTATATCTCGCAGTTTGATATGAAAGATAAACATGAAAATGAATCTATCTACAGCGAAATAGAGCAGCCAGAACAGAAAATATCTAGCAAAAAATATCAGACTTTTAAACATGGACGGCTAAATTACTAAAAAAGCATAAAAATAGCCCACGATTTAAACCGCGGGCTATCAACTATTTTATTAATAAGGTTTTAGTCTTATTGACCACCACCTTGCATTGCCATAATTTCTTGCATTGTTTTAAGTTCGTAACCGCTAGGTACATCTAAAGAAAAAGGACCTACTTTATCTTCTGTTATGTTTTTTACGGTTAAAGTTACCTTCATGCCATTTTGGAAAGTAGTGTACTTTACTAATGCGCCTTTGATATCTTTAAATTGTTGACCTGCAAAACCAGCAGGAAGTTCAACTTCATTTGTAGCCCATAATTCGTAGGTTGCACCTTTGTCATCTTTGTAGCTATATTTTTCAGCATTGTAGTTACCTACTTTTTGTTTCTCTCCAGTAGCTTTAAAATCGCTTAATTTTGGAGCTGCTTCTTCAGCTTTTGCCACATCTTCTTTGCTCATTTTAACTGCGTATTGCATTTGTGCAATAGGCACATCAATAAGCATCAACCCTGTTTTTTCTACAAAGTCTTGTAAAATTCCAATGGAAGCTGGACCTTGCTGCATATCCATACGCATTACATTACCACTGAATTTTACTTTTTGCTCTTTAGGTAACTGAGAAGCTAATGCTGCCTGTTCTGCTGGTAACGAGTATTCTACTCCATAAGTTACCGTACCTTGAGAAATTTTCTTTTGAGCGTTAGCTATAATTGCCGAACCTAATAAGATAGTCGCTAAAAAGCCTGTTTTTACTGATTTAAACATCATATTGTTTTAGTTATAGTTTTTTTACCAATTAATTTTTTCCTTTTCCAAGAAAGATGAAATTCCTTTTTTAAAATCATCACTTTCTCTGGTTTTGGCGTTGACTTTAATCGCATTATCCAAACAACTATCGAGCCAAGTATCGGTAGTTTGGTTGATGAGCTGCTTCGTTAAAGCTAATGAATTTCCAGATGCATTATTGCTCAAATTTAAAGCGAATTCACGTACTATTTGACTGATTTCTTCACTTTTTGTTACATAGGAGATCAAGTTATATTTCAATGCATCTTCAGCTGTAAACAAATCTCCACTGAGCAGCAGTTTTTTAGCTATAGTTTCACCTGTTTTTTGTATTAAATAACAACTTACAATGGCGGGTACAAATCCCAATTTCACTTCTGTGTATCCAAATTTTGCTTCAGGTACAGCGAAAATGATATCACAAATAGTTGCTAAACCACAGCCACCAGCAATAGCATGTCCTTCTACTTGAGCAATAACCACCTTCGATAGCGTACGAATGGTTTCAAAAAGATTTTTTAAAGCAGTAGAATCTTGAATATTCTCTTCGTAAGAGAAATGTTGGAGTTGCTGCATATAAGCCAAATCTGCACCAGCACTAAAAACGTCGCCATTTGCTTTTAATACTACCACTTTTACGCTTTCATCTTGTTGCGCAGCTAAAAATGCAGCTGTTAATTCAGCAACTAAACTGGGGTTAAGTGCATTTCTCTTTTCGGGTCTGTTGATAGTAATCTCCGCAATGCGATGCTCAACTCGATAAAGTACTAATGATTCCATAATTTAATTAAAGTTCAACGTTACCGCCTTTTGTTTTTTTAGTACATGAGCGGTAACTTTTAAACTATCCGCCTGTTGTCCAAACTTAGCAATTAAATAATCCTTGTTGCTCGCATCTATAATTAAATTAGAAAATTCGATTTCCTCTTTTAGCGTTGCAAGTTTCTGTTTTGGATTATTATGCATCCAAATAAAATCAAATCTATGATTTTGACTCAGCTTTTTATAGTTAAATTTCTCGTCTATCAATAAAAACTGTTTTCCTTTATAATTGATTTGATGATTCTTTTTGATGAAATATTGGGAGTGGAAATCTTGACTCCAGTTTACGAAATGGATATCCTTGATCAGTTTTTGGTCCAACGCTGGTTTTACAAAGAATTCAAAATTTCTATCATTTACATCTAAATCAGTTAACAAAAAACTTTCGTTACCATTGATAAATGCTGCAGCATAATTTTTTCTCAAGCTAAAAAAAATGATCTCTTCTTGTTGTGTCGCTTTAACTTTCTGATAAACTGTTATGGTTTGGATAGCGAGTAGTGCAAGTATACTGGTGAACAGATACTTTTTCTTGTAATGTACTAAAGCAAGCGTCAGAAAGGTAAGGAATAAACACAATAGCAAAAGTTGCCATTTGTTGATCCATATTTCAGTAATGCCTGCGTATGGAAGTTCGGAAATCCATTTTAATCCCTTGTTGGTGAAGGTGATGAGCCATTCAAATGCAGGGGCGATGAAGTGTATTTTCAACAGTAATATTGCGATACCAACATACATCAATATGGTGATAGGAATAAGTATAAATAGATTGCTGATAATGAAATAAACAGGGAATTGATGGAAATAATAAATACTTAAGGGGAGTGTAGCTAACTGTGCAGCTAAGCTCATCGCAATGGTTCCCCATAATTTATCTAGCCATTTATTTTGAAAGTATAGCCATTTGTAGATTTTAGGTTGATAATAAACTAAACCAAATACAGCTAAAAAGGAAAGCTGAAAACCTACATCCCAAATTAGAAAGGGTTTATAAATCAGTAAACAGAAGGCGGTGAAACTTAAAATGTTATAGCTGTTGCTGCTACGCTGAAATTGTTTGGCTAAAATAAATGCGGTTAGCATTACTGCCGACCTTAGTACGGAAGGCGAAAAACCTGTAAGCAACGAGTAATACCAAATTAGGAAGCAAATGAGAACTACCTTAAAAATGCGTCCAGCGTTCTTTTTATCCAGGAAAGAAAGTAGCCAGTTTAGCATGATGTAGATAATACCTACATGCATTCCCGAAACGGACAAAGCGTGGATGGTTCCGGTTTTGCTGTAGGCAGCTAAAGTTTCTTTACTTAAATCTGCACGATAGCCTAAAATTAAGGTTGACGCTACAGCGAACGCTTCGTCATCATGTATAAGTTTTCTGTAAATATCTACTTGCCGTTGTCTAAGTTCTAGTGCATATTTTACTATCGGATTTCCTTCGTCCTCTCGTAGTTTTACTAATTCGTCTTGTCGTATAAAGCTTTGATGATAGATGTTTTTAGCTGCCAACCATTGCTTGAAATCAAATTCGGCTGGATTGTAGGGTGGTTCAACTGGAAGATAATTTGCTAAAATAAATAACTCATCACCATAATTAACACGGATAGGAGCGATGCTATCGACCTTTAATGCGATAAGAAGATTGCCGGTGCATTTTTCCAATACATTGTTTAGGTGTCCTTCAGTAACTGCTACTTCAAATCTTAAAATGTCATTGGTTTGCTGAGGCTCATTATCTACAATCACTTTTAACTGGCCATATTGCTTGTTTGCAAAATAGCTTTTGCTCAAGAAATCAGTATGGAATAAGGTTAAGAAAACCCCTAAGCTGAAAAAGATTAAATAGTAAAGGCTAGCAACTGATTTTTTGTAGTTCCAAGCTTTTAATTTCTTATAGAAGGTATTGATTAAAAGTGCAACTATTGATGAACATATTAAAACTATTGCGGCTACTCTTAATAGTTGTTCGTTCTGAAAATAGTATGCCAAGATGATGCCGCCAATCAACGGCAAAAGTATCTTGACAAATACTATTTCCGCTCTGAATATCAAACCTGTTGGTTAATTGTTCATTTTCCTATTTGTAACTAAATCCTAAATACTGATGCCTGACCCCTTAATTAAAATTGATACCTCAACTGTACTCTCATTTCAGACTTCATCTTTCCTTGTATTTCATCAAGTCCAGAACCTACAGTTTCTATATTATCGTAGTTGTAAAGTGCATATCTGCCCCAAACATCCAACCTCTTAGCTAATCTATATTTGAGGTTGGCGTAACCTCTTAAACCTTTTCCGTTGTATAAACCAAAAGTAAAGTTATATAAAACGTCATCCTCATAAGCATAAATACGACTATCGTAAGAAGCTGTATTGAAATATGCTACCCTGATATTTCCAGAAAGTCTAGAAGAAAGTGGGCTATAACTAACGTCTTGATAAGCTAAATAACCAAATTCCGAATCTGCTGCACCTTTTCTAAATTGAACTACTTCTACACGATTCGAAAAGCCAAAAGATTTTCCTAAAGCCCATTTAACTTCTGCACGATAGTTTTCGCGTTTTACATCATCAAGGTAATTGAAAGGTACTGTTAAGTTGGTGTTTTGTTGCTTAACCTCTGATTTAAATCTTAAAGTAGCTCTAAAGGTTTTTGTTGGACTGTAAGTTACTTGGCCTAAAAATTCATAACCATCAGAAGGGGCATCTACCCTAAAACGTAACCAAGGAAACTTGAAATAGTCACCATATAATTGGATACTCCAAACCTTAGATGGGTTGATGTTTAAACCTGCATAGAAGCCTTTTTCATTGAAAGCCTCACTAGCTTCGGCAGTTGCCTGATTAAAAAAGTTATGGTAGTTCTTTTGATAGTTTCTATGCAAAACTACAGCAGAGACCGTAGACGATAAACTTACCAAAGCGCCATTTACATAAGCCAAACCAGCATCTAAGGCCTTCCCGAATTCACCAAAGAAATAAAAATTTTTGTAAGTATAGCTATAATGCGCACCAACATTGGTTAACTCTTTTCCTGCAAAATTGAATTGTTGGTACAAACTAGAGCCTGGCACAAATAACCTGTTGAAAGACGTATGATAAGCAACTGCACCAATATTTAATGCGCTTGTTCTGTATTGTAAAACACCGCCGTAAACAATCTGCTCTGTACTGTTTTTATTGTTGATCTCGTTTTGGGTTCTATGCAAACCCGTTTCGTTAATAGTGGTAATGGTTCGTTCACCATCAGCATTTATTCCCAATGAGGCATCTAGTTTTCTATGGGATACAAAAGGGGTAAAGTCAATGTTATCGGCAATGGTTACCGTTGTAGCAACACCACGTAAAAATGCGAATTCGTTGGCAGAGGTGTAAGGTCTTAAACCTACATCACGTTTGGCAACGCCTGTAATATCAGGAGATTTTCCAAATGCAAAACCCGACCAAAGTGTTAGCGCCTGACCAAATTGCATGGTATAATCACCCAAAACAATTTTCTTAAATCTGCCCGTATTTAGTATAGCGATGTGACCAGACATAAAATCAAAAGGTCTTTGTTTTGGGCCATTGAATAGGTATTCTCCTGCATCTTTTTCAAATACTAAAGAAGCAGAAACACGATTAGAATAGGTGTAACGATACCTAAATAAATATCTATCTGGGGTGCCCAAATATCTACTTCCAGGTAAATCGGTATAGCCTCTTGTTTTTTCGAGTACTCTGCCGTAGCGTACAATTAAATCATTGTTTCCGTACTTTGCTAGATTTGCAGCAGTTATTTTGTCTACTGTGGCTGTTTGATCCAGCGTTACAAATGGCATTAACCTTTGGATGGTTTGTAGATCAAATTCGGCGATACTTTGTAGTTCCAATAAATCGATAAGCTTACCATTTTTCCTAATATGTTCAAATAGATTACTGATTTGAAGAGGGGATAGGAAAACCAAAGTCTTTAATTCCTCTCCAGTAGTGCTGTTTAGGTTAATGGGATGCTTGCGGTAATACGTTAAACGATCCTGTAACTCAGAAAGATCGTAATCTTCTGGAAGGTTTTCGGCAATACTTTCGATTAAATCTTTAATTAATTGGTCTTCTTGTGTTTGCGCCTTCGCTGTAAATCCAATCAGCAGAAAAAAAGCTAATATTAATAATTTAGAACGCATAAGATAGACCTATTTGAGGGGTATAACCAATTTGCGGATGACTTTCTACCGCTACATCTATAATCAATTTTTGATAATTTAAGCCTATTCCAAAATATTGCTTGAATGGCTTGGCGCTTAATCCGCCACGTAAACTCAGCAATTCGTAAAATTTATAATCTACACCTACACCAACGTCGAATTTTCGTTCGAAATCTTTAGAAACCGTAGCAGCTAATATTACTTTATTAGACGGAGTGTAGGTAGCGCCAAAATGAACAGCTGTTGGAATATAGGTTTCCGCATTGGTGGCTTTATATTCTTGTGAAGAAGGATTGTTTACGTATAGGCCTATACCAATTTGTTTGCTTAAAGCATAGTTTACGCCTGCATCTACCGAAAATGTAGTTGCATTTCCATAATTCGTAATCTTAATTTGATGGATGTTGGCTTTAACACCTATAGATAAATCTTCACCAAATTTCTTGGCTAAGCCGAATCCAGCTTTAATTTCATTAAACTCGTTAATGCCATAACGGTTGATACTTACGCCTGCAAAATTGTTATCGAAAGGAAGTACAAAAGCAAAACTTTGCTCACTAAGTTCGTCGCCAAATAGATAGCGAGCGTAGTTTAGAGCTGCAATGGGTGATTTCTGTCCAGTAATTCCAGCAGGGTTAGCATTAAGACTCCAGATATCACTTACGGCGGCGCTGGCATTCCCCATAGCTGTTAGTCTAGCCCCTTGGTTATATTGACCAAAGGCATCAGTAATAAATAAAGACAGGATGAAAGCTAGTAAAATTTTATGCATAGGCTGTTTGGTGTTGCCAATTTAGTAAAATAATTTTGAATGATTGAATTTATAAAAGGAGTGGTTGGAACTATTATTTCATCGATAAGTTTCAGCAGTTAAACGATTAACGAAATAGCATTAGACTATATCTCCTCGTTTAATTTTAATAGAAAACTTTTTAAACGTTCCAGAGAATCAATGATTTTTTGATTTTCCTTAACTTCTCCATTGTTACTTTTCATGTGTTCCTTAGCACCCTTTAAGGTAAATCCCTTATCGTCTACTAAATGAAAAATAATCTTCAGGTTCTCGATATCTTCAGGGGTGAAAAGACGATTTCCCTTTTTGTTTTTTTTAGGTTTAAGAACTTCAAATTCCTTCTCGTAAAACCTAATCTGCGAAGCATTTACATCAAACATTTCGGTCACTTCGCCCATGGTGTAATACATTTTATTGATTTCTCTTTCCTTGTATGGCATGTTTGATACTGATTATTAAACGATTATAGATTTTACTTAAAGTGCTCAAATGTAAACTGATTTTAGCAGAAAACCACAATAAAATTATAATTTTGTTCCTCGTTAAATATTACCACTAAAACACAAAGAACACCAAGAGATTTTGGTTACAGATTATTAGATTTTTTAAGTTCCCTAATACCTTGTGCCTAATCCCCAAAACCTATATAAAATGACAGCGAAAGAAATAAGACAGACCTTTTTAGAGTTTTTCAAAAGCAAGGGGCATCATATTGTACCATCAGCACCAATTGTGGTTAAAAACGACCCAACATTGATGTTTACCAATGCCGGAATGAATCAATTTAAAGAGCTGTTTTTAGGTGAAGCAACGGTGAAATATCCCCGCATAGTCGACACCCAGCGCTGTTTACGTGTTTCTGGTAAGCATAACGATTTGGAAGAAGTAGGTATCGATACCTATCACCACACCATGTTCGAAATGTTGGGCAACTGGAGCTTTGGTGATTACTTCAAAAAAGAAGCGATAGAATGGAGTTGGGAGCTGTTAACGGAGGTATACAAAATTCCTAAAGACCAGCTGTACGTTTCAGTTTTTGAGGGCGATGAAAAAGAAGGTTTACCGATGGATACTGAAGCATTTGAGCTTTGGAAGCAATTTGTACCAGAAGATCGTATCGTTTTAGGGAATAAGAAAGATAATTTTTGGGAAATGGGAGATACGGGCCCTTGTGGTCCGTGCTCTGAAATTCACGTAGATTGCCGTACCGCAGAAGAACGTGCAGATGGCAAAGGAAAGGAATTGGTAAATGCAGATCATCCTCAGGTAATTGAGATTTGGAACAACGTATTTATGCAGTTTAACCGTTTAAAAGACGGTTCTTTAAATCCGCTTCCGGCGCAACATGTAGATACAGGAATGGGTTTTGAGCGTTTGGTGCGTGTATTGCAAGGAAAAACCTCAAACTATGATACTGATGTTTTTCAACCGCTAATCAATTTTATTGCAGAAAAATCTGGTTTTGAATATGTAGGTAGTGCAGAACCTGGAGAAAAGGGTTGGAACGAAGCTGTTGCAATGCGTGTAATGGCAGATCATATCCGTGCCATTTCGTTCGTAATTGCCGATGGACAATTGCCTTCTAATAATAAAGCTGGTTACGTAATCCGTCGTATTTTACGTAGAGCAGTACGCTACGCTTATACTTTCTTAAATTTAAAAGAACCTTTCTTAAATCAGTTGGTACCCGTTTTAGCTGATCAGTTTAATGGTGTTTTTGATGAATTGTATTTACAAAAAGATTTCGTTCAGAAAGTGGTTTTAGAGGAAGAGGTTTCTTTCTTAAGAACTCTGGAAAATGGTATAAACAGGTTTAATAATTATACTAAAGATCAGTATGATTTAAGAGATACAACTTCCATGGAAGAAATGAATAAATCATTTGATGATGTTTCAGATTTTTACGAGGCAAGAATTAGAAAAGAAGTTGATGGTAGATTTATATTTATGTTGTCGGATACTTACGGATTTCCGCCAGATTTAACGGAACTAATGGCACGTGAAAAGGGTTGGACTGTAGATTTATTAGGTTTTGAAAAGGCTTTGGAAGAGCAGAAAAGTCGTTCTCGTGCAGCAACAACAATTGATACGGGGGATTGGATTAATATTGGTGATATTCATAACAATACAGAGTTTGTAGGTTACGATTATACTGAATGTGAAACGAGCATATTAAAATATCGAAGAATTATATCTGGTGGTAAAGAACAGTTTCAAATTGTTTTAACTAGGACACCATTTTATGCGAATGGGGGTGGACAAGATGGCGATACTGGTAGGTTAGAAGACCATAGTCGCCAGTTTTGGGTAGAGATTACGGATACTAGAAAGGAAAATGGTGTAATTGTACACTTTACCGACACTTTACCAGTTGATTTAGATGGTGAATTTTGGGCGGTAATTGATGAAGAAAAACGTAGAGCTTCAGAGAACAATCACTCGGCTACACACTTGTTGCATGCTGCGATGAAGCAAGTTTTGGGTACTCACGTTAATCAAAAAGGTAGTTTGGTAAATTCAGAATACCTACGTTTCGATTTTTCTCACTTTGCTAAAGTAACCGACGATGAATTGAACCAAATCGAAGATATCGTTAACGCAAAAATTCGCGAAAATATTCCACTAAAAGAACAACGAAATGTGCCTTATCAAGAAGCTTTAGATAGCGGCGTAACTGCTTTATTTGGTGAGAAATATGGAGATTTCGTTCGTGTAATCACTTTTGACGATCACTTCTCGAAAGAGCTTTGTGGCGGTACCCACGTAAAAGCTACAGGTCAAATTGGTTTTTTTAAGTTAACCGCTGAATCTGCAGTTGCAGCTGGCGTACGTAGGATAGAAGCAATTACTGGCGAACGTTCTGCAGCTGTTATTCGCGAGCACTTCGATTTAGTGAAAAACTTAACCTCATTATTGAACAATCCTAAAGATTTCGTTTCCGCTCTGAGTAAAATCATTGAAGACAATGGAGCACTTAAAAAAGAAATTGAAAAAAGCATTACCGAAAGAGCCGTTGCATTAAGAACTGATTTAGAGAAACAACTGCAAAATATTGATGGTGTGAATTTTATCGCTACCGTAGTTGATTTGCCAAATGCAGATGCAGTAAAAACTTTAGCCTATGCGGTTAAGGGTGCAGTGCAAAACCTATTCTTAGTACTAGGGGTAGTTATTGATGGCAAACCTCAACTTACAGTAGCTATTGACGATGAATTGGTAAAAGCAAAAGGTTATAATGCGGGTCAGATTGTGAGAGAATTAGCCAAGGAAATACAAGGCGGTGGCGGTGGCCAACCTTTTTATGCTACGGCAGGTGGTAAAGATGCTGCTGGTTTGGATAAAGCGATCGAAAAAGCGAAATCATTTTTGAAGTAAAAACACGGAAATTGTAGCGTTTTATTTTTTCTAATCGTATTATAGGTAGAAAGCACAGAAGTTATTCTTCAACGAGGTGTTGATCGCTTCTGCTTTATAATTTTATCGCTATAAAAAACCAAATTAAAATGAAGAAAATTCTATTGACGGTCTTAATACTTTGTTTTGTTTCATTAGCTAACGCACAAATATCAAAAGATACAACTAATATAAACAGTAAAACTAATGGAGATCATGAACTGAAATTTAACCTAGCTTATGCTGTAGCAGGCTTACTTGAGTTAAATTATGAAAATATAATTAAAGATGATATGAGTATTGGTGTAGCAGCATTGGTTGGGTTGGAAAAAGATACAAAATATAAATTTGGCCTAATGCCCAACTTTAGAATTTATTTTGGAAGCAAAAAGGCTAATGGTTTTTTTGTTGAAGGAAATATGGCTTTCGTTATTAGTTCAGAATATAAATACGATATCAACTATACATATAGTGACATATCTTACAGTTATACCAGTTATGAAAGAGCTACCAACTATATGAATTTCGGAATGGGGATTGCGGCTGGTGGTAAATTTTTAACAAAAAGTGGATTTGTAGGAGAAATTTACGGAGGTGTAGGTAGATTATTTGGTGATTCAAACGTCGACGTTTATCCAAGAGCTGGTATCACTATTGGTAAGAGATTTTAATAGCAAAGCCCCGATAATTTCGGGGCTTTGTAGTTTTAGTGTCTTCCTCTTCCATTGCCTTTATGGTGCTTGAAAGATTTATTATGGTGTTTATAATGAACTTTCTTGTTGTAATGATGCCTAGATGGCGTACTATAGTAATGTTTAGTTTTTACCGCTCTATAATGTCTACTAGGTCGATAGTTATTCCTTTCTACATAAACATATCTTGGAGCAGGAGCGTAGTAAGTGCGATGAACAACTGGTCTAGCGTAATAATCGGTGAAGTATCCGTAACTCGGCTGTGCACCAATATTGATATTTAAACTAACTTGAGCGTTGGCGGTTTGCAATGTAGCTGCTACTATAGCAACGGTAAACATCATCATTAATCGTTTCATAACATCTAGTTTTTGTGTGTTGTTAAAAGATATACGAATATCGTGCCATTCGAAGATCTATCATTTTTTGCTACATAATTGATACAATATTTAAGTTTATCATTAACGATAAGCGGCTGTAGCTGTTTAGATCGTCTGTTTGTATGAAATAATTTACCCTAAATCGGCGCATCTGTGGCTAAAAACGTTATTCATAAACAGATAATCCCTATATTTGAAAAGCTAAATAGAACGCACAGCGCAGTAAAATTAATTAATGAGTACAACCAGCATTGCAAAAGATACTAGCGGTTTCGAGCTCGTTTCGGGTTTAGAAATCCATGTTCAGTTAAATACACAATCCAAAATATTCTGTTCAGATAGCGCTGCATTTGGCGCTGGTCCAAACGAGCATATTTCTACTGTTTCCTTAGGTTTGCCTGGTGCATTGCCTAAGCTTAATAAAGAGGTAATAGAAAAAGCTATGCGGATTGGTTTAGCTTTAAACTGCGAAATCAATCAATATAACTTCTTCGACAGAAAGAATTATTTCTACGCAGATTTGCCAAAGGGATATCAGATTACGCAAGACAATAGTCCAATTTGTAAAAACGGCTACATTAACGTTCAACTGGCAGATGGTTCTGAGAAAAGAATAGGTATCAATCGTATTCATTTGGAAGAAGATGCTGGTAAAAGCATGCACGACCAAGATGAAAAATATTCTTTTGTGGATTTGAACCGTGCAGGTGTACCTTTAATTGAGATCGTAACTGAACCAGATATCAGAAGTTCGGAAGAGGCAGCAGCATTACTTACGGAAATTAGACAGTTGGTGCGTTTCTTAAACGTAAGCGATGGTAATATGGAAGAAGGTTCTTTGCGTTGCGATGCCAACATTTCTATCCGTGAAAAAGGAACTACGGCTTATGGCACGAGGTGTGAAGTGAAAAATGTAAACTCTATGCGTAATGTACGCAGGGCGATGGATTTTGAATTTGGTCGCCAAGTAGAAGTAGTTACCGGTGGCGGAGAAATTATCCAAAGTACGCTAAATTTCGATGCAGATAAAGGTACAACCTCGCCAATGCGTAGTAAAGAAGAGGCGAATGATTACCGTTATTTTCCTGATCCAGATTTACCACCAGTTGTCATTTCGGATGAATGGTTAGCAAAAGTTAAATCGGCTATGCCAATGCTACCCAAAGAGATAGCACAATATTTAATTGCTGATTTGGGTATCAATCAATCTGAGGCTGCAGTATTAGCAGACAATAAAGATTTATATCAATACTACATCACGGCCAGCGCTGAAGTTAAAAATAAAAAGAGTTTAGTGAATTGGTTATTGGGTAGTATTAGGGCAATTTTAAGCGAGCAACAAATCGACATTGCAGCTTACCTTGTTTTGCCATCGCAATTGGCGCAAACTATCAACTTGGTGGATGAAAAAAAGGTATCGCAGCAAAATGCCATTCAACAATTGTTGCCAGCTTTAGAAAAAGACCATACCGCAATGGCGGAAGAATTGGCCAAGCAACTTAATTTAATCATTGTAGAGGATAATGATGCCATTACAACATTAATAGACGAGGTATTGGCAAAATATCAGCCGCAGGTAGAAGCATACAAAAAAGGTAAAAAAGGCGTTTTAGGTTTGTTTGTTGGCGAAGTAATGAAACTGGCCAAAGGCAAAGCCGATGCAAAAAAGTTAAACGAATTGATTTTAGAAAAGTTAAAATAGGTTATAAGTTATACGTGATAAGTTTTAAGTATTGCTAGTTCATTCTTATTACTCAACCCTAATACTAAAACATGAAAAAAATAAGCATAATACTATTAGTAGCAATCAGCATATTCACAGCTTGTAAAGATAAATCTAGGTTTACCATTAACGGAAAGCTGACCAACGCAGAGGCGAAAAACAAAGTTTATCTGTATGGAATGGCTAGTAATAGCATGACATTGTTAGATTCTACAAATCTATCTACCAATGGTGAGTTTAAGTTCACCAATACTAAACCAGAAGCTGATTTTTTTAGGGTTAATTACGGAACTAACGAATATATTGTAATCGCCAAAAATGGAGACGACATAGAGCTTACAGCGGATGTAAATGATAAAAATCAACATTATACTATAGAAGGAGCTGACGATGCAGCTAAACTTGCAGAGTTTAATGAACTGAAGATAAAATATCAGCAGAAAATATTTGAAGTAAGTAAGCAGTTTGAGGAAAAAGTAGCAGCTCAGCCAGACAATAGAGATCAATTGCTTCAAGAGCTGTCTCCAATTTATAATAATGCATTGAACGAACTTAACCAAGCTATCATCAAGTTTGCACTAGATAACAATAAATCTTTAGTGAGTTTTTACGCCATTAGTTTGGTTAATCCGCAAGGCAATGAAAAAGCTATGGTAGATTATGCAGAGAAAGTAGATGCGAGCTTAAGACAACACTCGGCAGTGAAGAACTTTGTAGAGAAAGTTTCGAGATTAAAAGCGGTGCAAGTAGGGCAAATAGCCCCAGATTTTACTATACCAAGTATTGATGGTAAGCAAATTAAACTAACCGATTATCGTGGCAAGTATGTGTTGTTAGATTTTTGGGCTTCTTGGTGTGGGCCTTGTAGAGCAGAAAATCCGAACGTGGTAAAAGCTTATCAATCCTTTAGAAACAGAAATTTTACAGTACTGGGTATTTCGCTAGATAAGGATAAAAATGCTTGGATGCAGGCTATTAAGCAAGATAATTTGACATGGGACCAAGTAGGAGAACTGAAGGATTTTGAAGGTGCTACAGTAAAGCTATATCAGGTTGAGGCTATTCCTAGCTCATTTTTGTTGGATCCGCAAGGTAAAATCATAGCTAGAGACTTAAGAGGTGAGGAGTTGGATGCTTTTTTAAACAAAACCTTACCTAAACTCTAATTCTATGTTAACACATGGTGTACTCTTAACAATTTGTTAACTTAGGTTTAACTAAATGTTGCAATTGTATACTTACTTTCGTAACAAATTAAAACTATAATGAGTACAGCTAAACAGAAGATTTTAATTGTTGATGATGAACCAGATATTCTTGAATTGATTGAATACAATTTAAAGAAAGAAGGTTACCAAGTTTATTTGGCAAGCAACGGTCAAGACGGAATTAATGTAGCTAAAAAGGTTCAGCCAGATCTAATCATCTTAGATATAATGATGCCTAAGATGGATGGTATTGAAGCTTGCCGATTAATGAGAGCTATTCCGGAGTTTAAAAATACTTTTATGGTGTTTTTAACTGCTCGCAGCGAAGAATATTCTGAAATTGCTGGTTTTAACGTGGGTGCTGATGATTATATCGCAAAGCCAATTAAGCCAAGAGCGTTAGTAAGCCGTATCAATGCTATTTTACGTCGCAACGTAAGTAGTGATGAAGTTTCTGAAAACAAGCTGGAAATTGGCGATTTAGTGATAGACCGTGAAGCTTATTTAGTTTATCAAGGTGGTGAGAAGGTGGTTTTAGCTAAGAAGGAGTTCGAATTACTTTATTTGCTAGCATCTAAGCCTGGTAAAGTTTATACTCGCGAAGCGATACTAAAAAACATTTGGGAAGATTCGGTAGTGGTTACCAACAGAACTATTGATGTGCACATCAGAAAATTAAGAGAAAAGCTAGGAGAAACTTATGTGTCTACCGTAAAAGGAGTAGGTTATAAGTTTGAACTTTCTTAAAATATTGAAAGCCTCGATGAAAATCGAGGCTTTTTGTTTTTTAACCTTGCCGTCATTTCGACTGAAGCGCAGTGAAATGGAGAAATCTTTCGAAATGCCTTTGTGAAATACGTCATGCCCAACTTGATTGGGTATGCTTAGGCGGGAATCTTAAAGCGTGAATTTGGATACGCTATTTCATTACGATGCCCGTTTTCACAGCCTGCTCCGATATTATCGGAGGGTATGACGGCATTTTTAAGGGAAGTGCACAAGTTGTGTCACACGATACGTATTCGCGGGAATGACGACCGGCAAAATTTACAGTTCCAACTTCCATTGTTGTTGCACCTTTTCTTTTTCCTTTTTTTCAAGAGGGACAGTGATTTGAGGTGTTGTCTTTTCTTTTTTGTCTTCTTCTTGTTCGTCGTAATAAAGATGTTGAGCTCCCTTTAACCTACGTTTAATTCGTTGTGCTAGTATTTTAGGACCCAATACCTTAACACATTCGCCAAAGCCAAGTATTTCTCGCTCCAGTTCGTAGTTTAGTACCACATCAATTCTAAAAGTGGTAGTTTTTTCTTTTTCTGCAACAAGCTCTTGCGTGTGATGCAGTGGTTTGGTGATTACATAAGGAGCATTTCTATTGTCGAATTCTAAAATTACTTTGTGAGGTCTGTCGTTACTATTTTTAGTTACGCCAATTAAATCGCTGTAGTAACGTTCAAAGTCAATCCCATCATGTGCTTTGAAATGTTCATTTGGTAATTCCTGAAATTCGATAATCCTATCCAATGCCAGATTTAAAAGCATACCACCTTTTTTAGCTTTAACGATCAAAAACCACCTATTTCTATATTCCTTCAATAGATAAGGATAGTAAATCATGTTTTGAGATTGCTGTGCCTTAAAAGATTTGTACTCTATCAGCAAAGCTGATTTTTTCAAGATAGCCTGATACAGTTTCGGGATGTAATCCATCCCTTTCAACTGATTATTGCTTTCTAATTGGATATAATTACCACCTTCATGGGTTGATTTATGAAGATTGTTTTCTAAGCGGGTAATCATGTCGCTCATTTCGTCGAAGTAGTTGAAGGCATTGAACTGCTTTAAAACCCCAACAATTTCTTTCATTTTATCTACATCGGCGTGGTTTATTGGAGCTTTGGTGATACTGAAACTATCATCTTCATAAGTGTAAAATCTTTTGTCTTTTACGATAATAGGAGCGTTGTAGCCTAATTTATCGCTGCGCATCAATTGAATGTCTGCCTGTATGGTACGTTTACTCACGCCAGAAGTAATTCCTTCAAGCTCGTAAAGTGTTTCAGAAACCTTTTCGATCAAATTTTCTAAAGTCCATTTTTTATAACGGTTTCTTAAGCAATCGTCGATGGTTTTGTATCTAATTAATGCGAGCTTATTTGCGGCCATTTCGCTATGGTTTTATTGTTATTCAAAAATCTAGGCATAAAGCTAAAATAATTTTGTTAAAACTCTATTTTAACTACGCATTATATCTGCGTATTAAAGCTATTTATTAACTGTTTTGAATTTTATTGTTAATTTATTTTATTGTAAATCAATTAATTGACTTTTTATTCTGAAAAATATTTAATTACGCAAATATGCTGCGTATAGGTGCTTGCATCTTTGTAATGTCGCTGGTCGATAACAGTTCTTTGATTAAATATAAAATAGATATAAAGAAATTCCGATGTAAAAATCGGGATGGCAAATTAAAGTTTAAACCTATCCTTAGTTGAGGGTTTCAAAAGGCCCCAAAGTATGAGTTGCATTGCATCATCATATACTGATAGGAGAATGATTTTTGTCCAATTTGTGTGTCGTGGGTTCGAATCCCACTTCCGAGCAATCGGAGTAACTCAGGGGTAGAGTAACAAACCAAATGCAGGTTCGAATCCTGCTTCCAAAACCATCCTTTGGAATAGCAAAATGGTAATGCAATGGATTAGGGTTCCATCTAGAAAGAAGAGATACTTTAAATTTCTCAAACCAAAAGCGTTGCAAAAAGCAATCGGCTTGTAGAGCTTGCAAAATCTCGAAGAGCAAATTTGTCTTTTGCTTTGTAAGTAAAACGAAAAAGGTGCTGATTTAACAATCAAATCATCCTGCAGTAGAAAGCCATATCCAACGGATGTCGCCGAAGCTAAAATTTGATTTCATTCTTAAAAACAACCCAACACAATTTACTTCCGCAGAAAACAGATGAATGTTTTTGCAATGCTTTTTTAAAATGTAAAAATAGCTTGTAAAACAGATGCTGAACTAAATTCAGCATGACGGATTTTCGAAGGTTCGTCACCCTGACCACGTAGTAGCTGCGAAGCAAATTTAGTTCAGGGTCAGTTAAGCGGGCCGGAATATAAAAAGTAAAACAAATTTTAAACATCAAAAAACATGAAAAGAATTACAATTAACACCAATTATGTTGGATTGGTGTTTAAAAACGGAGAATTTAAAAGAGTATTAACAACAGGTACTTACTGGTTAGGTTTCGGCGAAAACGTGACTTTGTACGATAAAAGCAAAGATTACGATTTCTCGACTGCCGAGTTGGATGTGTTATTGTTAAATGCTGACTTTGTAAACTTAATTTACTTGGTAAGCGTGGCCGATAATGAATTGACCTTAGTTTACCAAAACAAGAACTTTAAAAACGTTTTAAAAGCTGGTAGATATGTGATTTGGAAAGGTTTATCGACTTACGAGTTTGTAACTGTCGATATCAGCAAAATAGAAATTGAAAACACCATCGATAAATATTTATTTGAGAAAGGTGCGTTATTCAACTTTATCAGAATGTATAAAATTGAAGCTTATGAAAAAGGCATCATGTTAATTGATGGAAAATTCGATAGGATTTTAGAAGCTGGAACTTATTTGTACTGGAAAAACAATATCACAATTGATGTTTTGAAAGCTGATTTGAGGCAATTGAACATGGAAATTGTTGGTCAGGAGATTTTGACGAAAGATAAAGCGCAATTAAGGATGAACTTTACTATCCAATACAAAGTGGAAGATGTGGTTAAAGCCTTGTTGATGAACAAAGATTTCGAAAAGCAATTATATGTTACAATGCAATTGGCTTTAAGGGCAACTGTAGGTTTAATAACTTTCGATGAGTTAATGGAAAGCAAAGAAAAAATTGGCACATCAGTTTTGGAAGCTACCGTGAACAAAGCCGAAGAGTTGGGTGTGAAGTTGGCTGATGCTGGTGTGAAAGACATCATTTTATCTGGCGAAATTAAAGACATCATGAACCAAGTTTTGGTTGCTGAAAAAAGAGCGCAAGCTAACATGATTACGAGGAGAGAGGAAACTGCATCAACCAGAAGTTTGTTGAATACTGCAAAATTGATGGAAGATAACGCTATGTTGTACAAATTGAAAGAGATGGAATACGTGGAGAAAATTGCGGAGAAAATCAATACCATCAGTTTATCTGGCAGTGGGCAAATTGTAGACCAATTGAAGCAAATTTTTGTGAAGTAATAGGCTAGAAGTCTTAATTCCTCCCTCTTTAATTCTCCCTCCAAAGGGAGACACGTTATGCATAAGCGATATGCTTATCCCCCTCTTTGAGGGGGCAGGGGGAGGAAATGCTCTCAAAATAAATTAAATTTAGACGCCCTCGACAAGTGAACGATGCTTGTCGAGGTTAGATTAAGAAACAATGAAAACAAATATAACAGGAATTCACCTTTTAGCAATTGGTTATTCCGAAGGAAAAATAGTGGGCTTGGCTTTAGATATTTTGAAGGAAAACTTTGCAGAAGTTGATGAAGCAGAATTATTAGCCTTATTTAAAAAAGTAAAAGGTTATCCAGAAAGTTTTTTGGATGACCCGATATTGGCCGAATTAGCAAAAGCAATGATTGAAGATGCTTTGCCAAAAACAAAAGATACGATTGATTTGCTAGCACAAGCTGATGCAAAAGATTACAATATTTTTGGTGAAAGCTATATTGAGGAAGGCGCAAGAAACCAAATGGAAATTGCTATGAAGTTGCCCGTTACAGCAGCAGGTGCTTTAATGCCAGATGCGCACCAAGGTTACGGTTTGCCAATTGGCGGTGTATTGGCGACTAAAAATGCTATCATTCCTTACGGCGTTGGTGTAGATATAGGTTGTAGAATGGCTTTGAGCATCTTCGATATTCCTGAGAAGCATTATTTTGGTAAAGATGCGATGTACAAAAGAGAACTGCTTGCTTTTACCAGATTTGGCGCTGGCAGAGAGTTCAGAGCATTGGAAAGAGCGGACCACGACGTGATGGATAGCGAGGCTTTTAATACGACACCATTCCTGAAAAATTTACACGGCAAAGCTTGGGCTCAATTAGGCACTTCTGGAGGTGGAAATCACTTTGTGGAATGGGGGATTATTGAGTTTGCCGAAAGAGATGAGGTTTTGAATATTGAAAAAGGTAGATATGTAGCTTTATTAACGCACTCTGGATCTAGAGGTTTGGGTGCTACTATTGCTGGTCATTACACTAAAATAGCAAAGGAAATTTGTAAGCTGCCAAAGGAAGCGGTGAACTTAGCTTACTTAGATTTAAACTCTGCCGAAGGTCAAGAATATTGGATTGCCATGAATTTAGCGGGTGATTATGCTTCTGCCTGTCACGAAGTAATCCATAAAAGATTGACAAAAGCTATTGGAGCAAAGGTTTTAGCTAAGGTAGAAAACCATCATAATTTTGCTTGGAAAGAAACTTTAAATGGTGAAGATTTAATTGTACACCGAAAAGGGGCAACACCGGCCGGAAAAGGTGTGATGGGAATTATTCCAGGAAGCATGACCGCACCAGGATTTTTGGTGAGAGGAAAAGGAGAGGCGAGTTCAATTAATTCAGCATCACACGGTGCGGGTAGGTTAATGAGTCGAACTAAAGCTATTCAAAGCATCACCAAGTCTGATATGAAGGCTATTTTAAAAGACCACGGTGTTACCTTAATTGGTGCGGGTTTAGACGAAGCCCCAATGGCCTACAAAGACATTCACCAAGTGATGGCTGCACAAACCGAATTGGTTGATGTGGTAGCTAAATTTGAACCTAAGATGGTGAGAATGGCCGATGATGGGAGTAGGGAAGATTAACTTATGTACAAACAAAGACTCGATGATTATCGGGGCTTTGTTTTTAACAGTTTTATTTCTTTTTCGTCTATATTTATATGTTGTTACAGCAGAAAATTATTAGAAATAATTCGTGCTGGAACGAATTTTGAAATATACATTCCATGAACAATCCTAGCCGTTACAAATTAAATACAACTTCATTTAAAAACTATTGGGAAAAAGGTATCGGTGTATCTCTGTTGAAAAAATTGGAAACAAAACCCGATTTAAAAGATGCAGAAAGACTAGCTCCTTATCTTTTCGAGTTTGATGACCAAGCAGATGATTTGGTACATCAATTACACCAAAAAATGGGTTTCGTAAAAGGGCAACAACTAGTTGATGATTATATCTCTGGAAAAAATATCGTTGATAAAGAACCTGAAAATCAATTAAAAACATTCTTCGATGATTTAGATACATCACCTAGTTGGCTGGATTTATCACTGCTAAAATTAGGTTCCGAGTTTAGTCAGCGAAGTGGCATTTCTGGTTTAATTGTTTTACGAGATTATTGTTTAATGGGCGGTTACGAATCGGCTGCTATTAATAAGCCTTTGATTTACACTGGAGCCCTAAAGAAAGGTGCGGCAAAGCGATTAACAGATACCACTGAATTTTGGGTAGATATTACCGGTAATGATGCGCTTTTAAATAACGGTATTGGATTTAAAGCAATTATTAAAACTAGGATGATTCATTCTTTTTCTAGAATTAACATCTTAAAATTAACCGATTGGGACAGTAATAAACTTGGCGCTCCATTAAACCAATGGGATATGTTGGCGACTAATTTAGGTTTCTCTCTAGTTTATCTGGTTGGTTTACGTAGACTTGGATTTAAACCTAATGAAAATGAAGTAAAGGGATTATTTCATTTTTGGAAGTACATTGGTTATTTACTGGGTATTCCACTTAAGTTGTTGCCTAATACTGAAGAAGAAGCTATTGAGTTGCTTTATTATTGGACAATGACACAACCAGAAGGAGATGAAGATACGATTGCATTGGCTAAAGCTTTATACGAAGAGCCGATTTTGGCGAATTACCCCACCACTAAATTTGGTAGACAAATGATGCAGGAATTTCACCTGTTCTATAATTACTATTTACTAGGCGATTATTCTTGTAATCTTTTGCAGTTGCGTAAAACGTTTACCGGCAAAATTGCTTACCTGAACGTGCTGAAAAATAAGCTACAAGCTAGAAATACGCATAAAGAGCATTACCGTAAAAAGGCAATTGTAAGGGGAAGAGCCGAACATTTAGAGGTAAAGCGGATTTATCTAACGTATAATTCAAAATAGTTTTCGTTCTTACGCTTAGGCATAGCTGACCATGCAATATAATTATGAGCCTGTATTCGCTCTAAAAAAATGAACCTTAAAATAAGTAGTAACGTATTTACACGTCAATATTTTTTAAACTTCGAGATTTGTGATCCTTAAATTGGTAAACAAGTTCTTCTTTTTTGCAGTAACTCTACCTTTTTTATCTACTGCATTGTCTACATTAATTACGTTGATATACTTTGCTTGTTCCCCTGGCAGTTCGAAAACCACAACTTCTGCAAAGTTCTGTTGGTCTACCAACTCTGGATTATGCTTTAGTAAATCTGTGTTTTTATTACTTAAGGCAATTAAAAAATCGTCTTTGCTATGGATGTAATTGATGCGGTTTATTAATTTTCTTCGCTCCATCCACTTGTCATAAGTTTCGGAAAAAGGTTGTGTTACCTGTCCGTTGCCTACTGCGAAAATTATTCCACCCATTATGACTAAGAATTCGCCGAACCAAATAAACCAAAGCATTCCACCAGAAACAGTAGAACTGCCTTTGATACGGAAAGTACCAATTTCGTTAAGGTATTTAATCTCGTCAAATAAAACAATTGGATGTGTAAATAAGTAGAAAGCATCTTTGAAAAGATTACCGATGTCTGTGCCACTTAGCTTAAAAGTGAACCCATTAGCACTATACATGAGTGCATCAAAAACTATCCATTGAATATAAAATGCCAACAGACCACAAAAAACAGCTATGGCAATGGCCACTTTAAAGTTCCTGATTTTACCAATTTTGATACCCAGATCTATAAAAAGACCTAAACCCATTCCCAATAGAAGCGCACAAATCCCGTTAAACCAAATATTCGGAATCAGCCTCACTAAAATGATATAAATCAGGGGTAAAATAAATGAGGCGAGAACGCCGAAAAGAATCGTTTTTAAAACGCCTGAAGGTGATGCGATACCAGATGGAACGTATTTTTCTGCCATAAATTTGAATTAAATTTTTATGAATGAATTTTGAAAATAGATGAAACAATTGGGATGCCAAGATTTTCAGTTTTCAATGAAATAACCTTTATGAGAGTTGGAGATGTATATTCGCTGGTTTTGGGTTTATATTCGTTACAGAAATAAATTAGAAAATAAAGACATTTAATTCATATCAAATGCGAACTTTGCGCCCTTGAAACAAATGAAGCTTATTCCATAGGGTTTCCTTTAGCATAAGCTCGTTAATACCATTGAAAAACAATGGGATACATTAATAAAACTTAACACAAGATGAAAAGAGTTGTAGTTACAGGTTTGGGAACGATTAATCCGCTAGGACATAACGTTGCCGATTTTTGGGAGAATATTGTTGCTGGAAAAAGCGCTTGCGAACGTGTAACGCGTTTTGACGCTTCACGCTTCCGTTCTCAAATGGCCTGCGAAGTAAAGGATTTTAATCCTGCTGACCACTTAGATAGAAATGAAATTAAGCGTACCGATTTGTTTACGCAGTATGCACTTTTTGCCGCTAGTCAGGCAATGGAAGACTGTGGGATAGATCTAACAACGATTGACCCGTTTGATTTTGGCGTGATTTGGGGTAGTGGACAGGGCGGTATGCAAACTTTCGAAACTGAAGTAGAGAATTATGTAACAGGAGATTATAACCCACGCTTTAGTCCTTTCTTTATTCCGAAGTTGTTGGTAAACATGGCTTCTGGTTTAATTTCGATGAAGTTTGGTCTGCAAGGCATCAATTATACGCCAGTTTCGGCTTGTGCTACAGGTAACAACGCCATTATGGATGCTTTTAATTACATTAGAATTGGTAAGGCAAAAATGTTTGTAACTGGTGGTTCTGAGGCAGGTATTACACCAGCATCTTTTGGTGGCTTTGCTGCCTTAAAAGCGATGTCGGGTAGAAATGATGATCCTCAAACTGCAAGCAGGCCTTTCGATAAAGATAGAGATGGTTTTGTGATGGGTGAGGGTGCAGGTGCTTTGATTTTAGAAGAGTATGAGCATGCTAAGGCAAGAGGCGCTAAAATCTACGCTGAGGTAGTTGGTGCGGCTATGACTGCAGATGCTTATCATATTACTTCACCACATCCAGAAGGAATTGGTGCAGCTAAAGCAATGAATTTAGCTTTAGAAGAAGCTAATGTAAAACCAGAAGAATTGGATTATTTGAATCTTCACGCTACTTCTACGCCAGTAGGCGATTTAGCTGAATTAAATGCAGCTCACTTGGTTTTTGGTGCTTCTGAAAATCTACATATCAGTTCTACTAAATCAATGACTGGGCATTTATTGGGTGCTGCAGCGGCGATAGAAGCAATTATTGCGATTAAGAGCATCAATGATAACATTGTTCCGCCAACAATTAATGTTTCGGAACCAGACCCAGAAATTCCAGCTGGAATGCAATTGGTATTTAATAAAGCTGTTTATAAGGAAGTGAAAACTGCTATGAGTAATGCCTTCGGTTTTGGCGGACATAACAGTACAGTGGTATTTAAAGAGTTGGTTTAGTCTTAAACTGTCTCTTCAAAGACTTGCGAAGTTTATTAAACTGCGTAAGTCTTTATCTCGTGTAATAAAAGAAGAGCCCCATGAAATTTTCATGGGGCTCTTCTTTTATAGTAAGTTTTGAAACTATTTCACTCCGTGCATTAGTTTTTTCATGATTGGATTAAGTGCAATTACTAGAAGACCAGCAATTATAGGAACTATCGTGAAAATCAAGAAGAAGGTAGAAAGAGAATATTGTTTAGTGATGTTCTCGATTTGTCCTCCAACAATAGCTGCCAATTTATTTCCAATAGCGATCGCCAAGTACCACATACCAAACATAAAACCAATCATACGTGCTGGAACTAGTTTAGAAACGTAAGATAATCCAACAGGAGATAGGAAAAGTTCGCCAATGGTATGGAATAGATATGCTAATACTAACCAAATCATAGAAACTTTTACACCCGCTTGTACACCGTGAGATCCAAAGGCTAATAACCCAAAGCCAATTGCCATAATAATAAGTCCTAAACCATATTTTACCGCCGCTGGTGGATTGATTTTCGAGTCCCAAATTTTTGAAACTGATGATGCAAAAGTGATGATAAAGAATGAGTTTAGGATAGAGAACCAAGAAACTGTGATTTCAGAACCATCAGCTGTAAACTCTCTGTATAACATCCAAATAGCTACAGCCCAAATACCAGCAAAACATAAAAATTGAAAAATGTTTGAACCTGGGGCTTTTTTGAAAGTTTGTTGTGTTAACTTGATAACTACAAAGCTAACAATCAACAATGGCACTACGGTTAGTAAAGTGTTTATCGTGTTGAACACTGTCAACGATGTTCCTGATAAGGTTCTGTCTATATTATCTCTAGCGAAAATTACTAAAGATGATGCTCCTTGTTCAAAAGACATCCAAAAGAAGACAACAAAGAAAGCGAAAACAACAACTGCAATCATTCTGTCTCTAACTACTTTGGTATATCTGGTTAAGCGAGTGATCACTACAAATAAGAAAAGAATTAAAGCAATTAATATGATTACTTCTTGACCTTTCCAAGAGCCCACTTGGAAATTGAACATATCGATATGTGCAATTTTAGATAATGGATCGTTAAATGCATATCCTAAGCCTAATAAAGTCATTACTATGATTAAGAGCTTGTCTATCATAGTGAATGGGTTAGGCTTATCGTCTGGATTTGTAGAAACTTTCGCTTTTTCTTCCGCAATTCTGCGTTGTTCTTTATTGGGTGGATCTCCAACGGTTCCAAAAATTGGTTTAGATAACCAGAATTGAAAAGTACCCAATAACATGAATACACCAGCTAGGCCAAATCCCCAATGCCATCCTACTTTTTCTGCCAAATAGCCGCAAAGCATCATTCCGAAGAACGCACCCGCATTTACACCCATATAGAAAATAGTATAAGCACCATCTTTCTTTTCAGGATGATCTTTGTACATTTCAGATAGGATAGAAGTCATATTTGGTTTGAAAAACCCTGTTCCAATTACTAAACAGGCTAAACCAATATACATAAATGTTGGTTGGTCTAGGGCCATTGAAGCATGTCCTAAGGTCATAATTGCTGCTCCAATAATTACTGCCCATCGATAACCAAGGTATCTATCAGCTAAAATTCCACCAAAAATAGGGGTGATGTAAAGTAGTAACGCATAAGTTCCATACAATGCTCCAGCTTGTTCTGGATTCCAGCCCCAGCCAGAAAATGGGCTGCCAGTAATAATTGCAGTTGTAAGGAAGTTGATTAATAAAACCCTCATCCCGTAAAACGAGAAACGCTCCCACATCTCTGTAAAGAAAAGTACAAATAACCCAGATGGGTGCCCTAATACTTTACTCTTGAAAAAATCATTTTGATTTTCCGCAGTACTTGTTTGCATAAATTATTTAATAAGTTAGTCTTAGTTTTTTGTGAAAAAAATTGGGTGCAATATAGGCTAATACATTTGTATTTTATTAACAATATTAATGTTTGCCCTTCTGGAATAAAGTAGTTGCTTTTCTTGGAGTGCTGTAGAGTTCATCTAAACTCGAAGCATCATTTCTTAATTCTACATTTTCTTTAAAGTATAATCTCGGATAACTAATTGAGTACCCGTCGAAACTAGAATCGGATACATAGTATTCTAAATTACCCTCCATGTTGCTTTCGTAAGGTGCTAAATGGTCAAAAACAATCATGTTCGCTTGCTTGTCGAAAGTTAAGGTCATGGAGTTTTTCTTGTTGTATTCGAAAACAATTCGATTTTTATTTGTCGCCTTCTTCTTAATTTCGAAGATACTTTTTCCAAAAATTGCTTGATCTTTCTCAAAAAACAATACCTCAATTACCTTTTTAGTGGTCTTTTCGTTATTGCCTTTCCAGCCCAATAAAATATAATAAGGGTTTTTGCCTGGATAGGTAACAGGTATCATCTCATAGTAACGTGCGCCGTACCATTTTTTTTGATTGGTAATCGAATTGTCGTCAACTATGTTTTGGGTATCATCATTTAAAGGGATCAGTTTCAATGAGCCGTCTTTAGTAGCAATTTGAATGGTTCCGTAAAATTTATAACTGCCATCAGTAAAGGGAGTGTACCAGCTGATTATTCTGAATGATTGATTTGGCGACTTTAAAAAAGAAATGTTATTTGCCAGAGAATCGAAATCGAATTGAAAAGAATGTGGAGTTTTAAGTGCACTGATTAGCTTTTTTACAAACATAGTATTATAAGCCATGCGGTCTACATCATCCTTAACTGTGATTGTAGAGTCGCTGTAGGTCGATAAACTATCCTGAGCGATATTAAGTTGATTTAAGTTTTCGGATGTGAGCAACACTTGAGCATTTAGCCTTCCGTTCACCAATCCTAACATAAGCACCAAAAAAAGTGTTTTTAAAAATTCCCTCTGCATCTAAAAATTGTTAACGAAGATTTTCTATAACTATTGCACTAGCGCCACCGCCACCATTACAAATTCCAGCTACACCAATTTTACCTTTATTTTGTTGTAATACAGATAATAAAGTAACCACTATTCTAGCTCCAGAAGCGCCAAGTGGATGGCCAATTGCTACTGCACCACCATTTACATTCACTTTATCTCCATTTAAGCCTAATTCTTGATTGTTTGCTAAGGAAACCACAGAAAAAGCTTCGTTGATTTCAAAATAATCTACTTGTTCTTTTTTGATGTTAGCTCTTTGTAAAGCTAATGGAATTGCTTTAGAAGGAGCAGTGGTGAACCATTCTGGTGCTTGTTGGGCATCAGCGTAAGCCAAAATCTTAGCAAGAGGGGTTAAACCTAATTCTTTTGCTTTGTCTGCGCTCATTAAAACTAAGGCTGCTGCACCGTCGTTTAGGGTAGAGGCATTGGCTGCTGTAACCGTTCCTTCTTTTTTGAAAACAGGTTTAAGTGCAGGAATTTTATCGAACTTAACTGCTACAGGTTCTTCGTCTTCATTAAATAAGGTAATTCCGCCTTTTCTATCTTTAATCTCAACGGCTATAATTTCGTCTTTAAATTTTCCGTTCGCTTGTGCATTTTGTGCCCTTTGGTAAGATTCTATGGCAAAATTGTCTTGGTCTTCGCGAGTAATGTTGCATGTCTCTGCGCAAAGTTCAGCTGCAGAACCCATGTGGTAATCGTTGTAAACATCCCATAAGCCATCTTTCACCAAGCCATCAGTAATTTGTCCGTGACCTAAACGATAACCATTTCTAGCTTTGTCTAAGTAATAAGGAACATTACTCATACTTTCCATTCCGCCAGCAATAACGATGTCATTTTCTCCTAAAGCGATACTTTGGGCAGCTAGCATAATGGCCTTAGTACCAGATGCACAAACTTTATTGATGGTGGTTGCGGGCAAATCTGGCAAGCCTGCAAATTTAGCTGCTTGTGTAGCTGGTGCCTGTCCTAAGCCAGCAGACAAGACATTGCCCATGTACACTTCTTGTACTTGTTCTGCTTTGATGCCCGCCTTTTCGATAGCGCCTTTAATAGCAATGCCGCCAAGCTGTGTGGCGGTAAATCCTGATAGTGAGCCGCCAAAACTACCTATGGCAGTTCTAACCGCTGATACGATAACTACTTCTTTCATTTTGTATGTGATAAACTAATATTTGGTTGGCGGCAATTTAGCTAATATCTCCTAAATAAGGTGTGAAAGTCACTTTATTATTGCAAAACCCGTTAAGAAGTTTCGTCATCTTTTTTGTTAGATTTCTTCTTGCGAGCTTTAATTGCTTCGTTAAGAAGAAATTCTATTTGTCCATTGGTGCTTCTGAATTCATCAGTAGCCCAATGCTCTATCTCTTTAAGCAGTGCAGGATTTATTCTAAGTGCAAATGCTTTTTTCTCTTTATCAGACATTAGTATAATTCATCTTATAAAATGATATCAACTGGTTTGATGAGCGCTATTAACTGTATAATGTTCCCGTATTTACCACAGGTTGTACATTTCTATCGCCACAAAGTACAACCAATAAATTGCTTACCATTGCAGCTTTACGTTCTTCATCTAAAGTAACAATGTCTTTTTCAGATAGTCTTTCTAAGGCCATTTCAACCATGCCAACTGCGCCTTCAACAATTAGTTTCCTTGCAGCAATTACCGCTGTAGCTTGTTGACGTTGCAACATGGCACTAGCAATTTCTTGGGCATAAGCCAAATGAGATATTCTTGCTTCGATGATTTCGATACCTGCTCTAGACAGACGGTCACTAAGCTCTTGTTCTAATAAAGAATTAACTTTATCTGCGCCATCTTTTAAGGTGATTTGCGCATTTTCATCCTCAAAGTCATCATAAGCAAAACTATTAGCTAAATGTCTAACCGCTGCTTCACTCTGTATATTTACATATTGCAGGTAATCTTCCACGGCAAAGCTAGCTTTTGCGGTTTCTTTCACTTGCCAAACAATTACAGCCGCAATTTCAATAGGATTGCCCATTTTATCGTTTACTTTCAGCTGCTGGCCATTTAAATTTCTAGCTCTTAGGGATAGTTTCTTTTTGGTAGTTAAGGGATTTACCCAAAAGAAACCTTCTGATTTTACGGTTCCAACATACTTTCCAAACAAGGTTAATACCTTAGACTCGTTTGGATTTACGATGATTAGACCAGGTAATACAAGGATAAAGTCTATAACTAATACAATTGACGCCAATGCAAATTGTTTAATTGCGAAAAGATAGATGCCTCCAATTAGTAACAATAAAAAGATAGCTAATGTGAGATAGCCCGAAGGTGGTTGTATAATTTTTTCTGTTTTCATAATGATATTATTTTGATATCAATTTTAATCATAAAAAGTGAGATTTAAAAATGGTTTTAACAAGTAATGCTATTCTATTTGTCAGTTTATAGCCTAATGAAGAAATAAATATTAATTTTGATTTAAATAAAGGATTATATTTTGGCCAAGATTAAAAAGAATTCGCATAAATTACTTTACCGTAAGTACTCTTCAAACCTCAAATACATAATGATGGTGGTGTGTGTACTGGTAGTTACACTTTATTTGCCAAAGCAGCCACGTTTTCGTTACGAGTTTGAAAAAGGTAAAACTTGGTTAAACAAAGATCTGATATCGCCTTTTAGCTTTGCGATTTTAAAAACACCTCAACAAATAGATGCAGATAAGAAATCTGTGGTGGAAAATATATTGCCTATCTACCAGTATAAAGACGAAATTTTTAAAGAACAGAGTGAAGCTTACCTAAATGAATTCGATGTTAAATGGAAATCGAATACTTTAAATGAAGCAGATAAAGAGGTTAATAGGCAACGTTCGCACCAACTTTTAAAGGCAATTTATAACAGAGGTGTAATTGATATCAATCCTAAACATCAAAGAGATGGTAAGTACTATGACTTCTCGCTTTTGAGGAATAATGTATCTTCAAAAAGTAATTCTCAAGATGTGTTTACAGTTGAAACTGCATTAGCGTTTCTAAGAGATAACTTGAAAACTGATAATGAAGCAGTGCGAAAGACCATTATCGACCTATCAGAAAGTCATGTGAAACCTAATTTGATATTTGATGAAGCATTGACGGCAACAGTTCAGGCCAATGCCCTAAAAAGTATTTCTACCACAAAGGGCATGGTACAAAAGGGAGAACTGATTGTTGCCAACGAAACTGTAATTGATGAAGAGGTTTATCAGAAGTTAGTGTCTTTTCGTGAAACTTACGATGCACAAACCAAAAGTGTGGGCGATGATAAATTGGTTTTTTTAGGGCAGGTACTTTTAGTTGGTTTTATTGTTACATTGCTAATGGTATTCCTTTTCCTATTTCGGAAAGATATTTACGCAGATAATCGACAGTTATCATTGCTATTATTGGTAGTGACGTCGATGTTATTAGTGCTTACTTGGGCAATCAAGTTTAACCTATCCAACTTATATCTTATCCCATTTTGTATAGTTCCTATTATCATCAGGATATTATTTGATACTCGACTTGCTTTAAACCTTCATTTATTGGTGATATTGATTGCAGGATTTTTTGTGCCTAACAGCTTTGAGTTTGTTTTTTACCAAACTACTGCGGGGATGGTAGCAATTTATAGTATCAAGAATCTAGTTAAGCGTGAGCAACTCCTGATTTCAGCGTCATTTATTCTTAGTGCTTACTTTATATCATTTTTGGGAATCGCTTTGCTAAGGGAAGGCTCGTTGTTGCATATAGAGTGGACTAACTTCTTGCCATTTGTTTTTAGCGTATTGTTGTCGCTACTCGCTTATCCTTTAATTTATGCATTTGAAAGAGTTTTTGGAATTACATCAGACGTTGCTTTAATTGAATTAACCAATACCAATAATAAATTACTTCGTGAGCTTGCTTTTAAAGCGCCAGGAACGTTTCAGCACTCTTTGCAGGTAGCTAACTTAGCAGAGGCGGCTATTTTTAAAATAGGAGGGAATGCGCTGTTGGTTAGGGCGGGTGCATTGTATCATGATGTTGGTAAAATGGAAAACCCACAGTACTTCATCGAAAATCAAACTGGTACTAGTCCGCATGATAAATTGCCGTACGAACAAAGTGCGCAGATTATTATTAGGCATGTACACAAAGGAATTGAGATTACGAGAAAGTATAAGTTGCCTGAGTCGGTTATTGATTTTATACGTACGCATCACGGAAATACTCGTGTCGATTATTTTTATCAATCATTCTTAAAGAATTCTCCGGAAAAATTCATTGATGAAAACATTTTCCGTTACCCTGGACCTATTCCATTTTCTAAAGAAACTGGAGTGCTAATGTTAGCAGATTCGGTAGAAGCAGCCTCAAGAAGTCTGAAAAATCCGGATGCTCAACACATAAATGACCTAGTGGAAAGGATCATTGACTACAAATTGGAGCAAAATCAGTTAGATAATTGCGATTTAACATTAAAAGATTTAGAAACTATCAAATTGATATTCAAGACAATGCTGATGAGTATCTATCATGTTCGAGTAGATTATCCAAAAACAGTGTAATTTTTTTTTGAAAATATGATTGAATAACTATATTTGCAACCTCGAAACGCAGTAATGCTAATCGAAAGGAGAGGTGCCTGAGTGGCCGAAAGGAACAGTTTGCTAAACTGTCGTACTGGTAACGGTACCGCGGGTTCGAATCCCGCCCTCTCCGCAGTAACAAAACGTTGTTACTAAAGTTCGGGATGTAGCGTAGCCCGGTATCGCGCCACATTTGGGATGTGGAGGTCGTAGGTTCGAATCCTGCCATCCCGACAGATACGATAACAAAACGTATCACTACCCTCTAAATATCAGATATTTAGAGGGTTTTTTATTTTTATCCCGTATCAAGCTTAAACATAATTCGCTAAAGGGTTTTAATCCTACAGATTTTTTTATTTCTATGTCTTCATTCATAAAAGAATATAGTTATTAACAGGCTAATAGCATATCTTAGTGATTTAAAAAGATTGAATGAATTTGACCGACAATCCGCTGCTTAAAACCATTGTAGAAAGTGCACCCATTGGGATCTGTATACTAAATGCGGAAGACTTTGTAGTAGAAATGCTTAACGATAAGTTTGTGGAGATCGCGGGAAAGCCGAAAGATACGATGTTGGGCAAGTGGTATTGGGAACCATTTGCCGAAGCTAAGGATTATTACGAGGAGGCTTTGTTTAGCGTGGTGTTGTCCAAAAAACCATTTCATGCCAATGAGGTACCGCTAACGCTGATCCGTTTTGGAAAAAATGAACTGATCTACGTTACTTTCGTATACGCACCAGTGGTTGATGAAAATGGCAAAGTTACCAAGGTGGCTATTTGGGTATTGGAAAACACTACACAGGTAAGAGAACGGGAAAAGGTAGCGGCCGTAAATGCCGAACTAGCGCAGGAGCGTGACCGCCTAAACCAATACTTTTTGCAGGCTCCGGTAGCAATTAGTGTGCTCTCTGGCGAACAGCTGAACATCGAATTTGTTAATCCTAATTACCAAGCAATGCTTCCGGGAAGGAATCTGTTGGGAAGACCGTTTTTTGAAGTGGAGTTGCTACCTTTGAGTAGAGGCATTTATAGAGCAGATTTAAATAGTAATTT